>RCNI01000870.1_pt1 | contig 17504 bp, 21 predicted proteins | sample 2041151 | NCBI WGS metagenome assembly RCNI01 (sample SAMN09708214, study PRJNA481090) | feces metagenome | isolation source: feces | place: Antarctica: Albino Rookery | reverse complement strand
TCTTTATCTTTAATACATTCAAATAAAATATCATAATAACCATTTTCTAATTCTCTTTTATTATTTCCAATATAAAACTCTACTTTATCTTCATATGTTCTATTAAAAATCTCTCTTTGTTCTATATTTATTTCTTTATTTAATTCATTTATTATTTTATTATAATCAATTTTTTTATTATTTTTAGATTTAAAAAATTTATTACTTTTAATAATCTTATTTTCTTTTTCAACCTCATTATTAGGTTTATTACTAATTTTAAAAAGTAATATACTAGTTATAACAAGTATTAAAAATATACTAATAAATATTATTTTTTTACTCATTTATATTCTACCTTTTCCACAAAGTTAACAAAATTTATAATATTATTATATAATCTACGATTGTTTTTAATTAAATATTTTTTAAAGTCTGAACTACTTTTAAAATATACACTTTCACACCTAATATAACTAATATGTTTTACAATCATTAGCAACATTCTAATAAAATTTTCGTTTGTATTATTAGTAAAAACCATAACTCGTCTTTTATTTCTAGTTAAGCAATATAATTCTAAAAAATTGTTAAATGTATTTGTTAGTATAATTGTCGCATCTTCTTTTATATTTTCATAATTATTTTCATTATAGATTTTAATTTCAATATTTTCTTTTCTATTTACCATATAATTTGCTAAAGTTTCTATTATAGGGAGAAATTCAACATTTTCATTTTTATATAAAAATACTACTTTCATTATCTCTCCATTGTTAAAGAAAACTCGCCTATATTCTTAAAGTTTTTAATCATTTTTGCATCACTACTATCCATCTCAACTAAAATAGTTTCTGGTATAAATTTTTCACTATTTTTTCTTGAATTTCCTTCTCTATCTACTACATCTATAACTTTAGCATTTTTAGCAAATATTAATGTACTAAACCCTTCTGTATTTTCATTTGCAAGGACTTCTTTATTATGCATAATTCCTTCTAAATATTTAGTTTTAGTTGAAAAATAAATATTAACTAAACTATCTTTTGATACTTTATATGAAACAGCATCGTATGAATATTTTAGAGGAATAGATACTATTTCTTTGTTTTGACTTGCTTTTAAAATTTCATCTTTTGAAACTAACAAATCATTATATAATATTTGCCCTTTTTTTAAATTTACATTTAAATATTTATCTGAATTTAAATCTATATTATAATTTAATTTATTATTAGTTATAACTTTAATTTTTTTATAACAATTTTTAGTAAGTTTATCTCCTTTATTTACATCGTTAACTAGAATTGATACTTCTGTTTTATTAGCTTTACTATCTACTATCTTAGATTCAATAAAAGTAAAAGTAAAATACATTAATATTGTAAGTACTGTTATATAAACAACTTTTTTAGTACTATTCACTATCCTAATGTAACACCAGTTATTATTTTAGTATACCACTCTGCAAGTGTAGTTAAACTATCTGTAATAAATGATTTCATAACTGGAAAAAATACAGATACTACTATTACAGCCATTATACCTGTTATAAGAACAAACTGGGTTAATTCTGACCCTCTCTTTCTATTTAACTTCTTTTGCTTACTTTTCTTTTCAATCAAATTAACACATCCTTTCTATTTCAACATATTGTATATTCCTACTTGAATATCATTTAATAGTGGATATAAAATTATAACGAAACAATTTAGCAATAATAATAATATAGAAAAAGTAATTTTAAATTTCTTTTTATTTAATTTTCTTACAACAGCTTCATTCTTTTTATTTTGTAATATTTCATGTAAACAATTTAGACTATCTAAAAAATTATCATCATTTTCATAATTTTTTAAAGTTTCAATAAAATAACTTAGCTCTTTACAATTAAAATTTTCTTCTAATATTTTAGCAGCTACAGGTAAATTATAACCAAAACTTTTATAATTAATAATAAATAATTCATAGTATTTTTTAAATCTTTTAGAAATAATTAAATTTTGAATATTCTCTAAACACATTTTATATGGTAAATTAGAATTAATAAGTTGAATTAAATTTTCTACCATTAAATTTAAAGATAAAACTATTTTAAAATTTTCTAAGTTATTATTTTGAATTAATAATATTTGAAATAAAATAAATGGTACTATTAAATAAAGACCACTTAAAAAAATGTTTTTGTAGATAATTAATGCTAATAAAAATAAAGTTATTGAAAAAAACAATAAATATATTATCATATTTTTAAAAGTAATATTATGAGATAAATTTAACATAGAATATTTTACATACATATTTTTAAAAAACTTACTTTTAAAATTATATTTATTTTGATCTAAATCTTTTGAAATAATAAATTTACTTCTTTTAATTATATTATAATTTTTAAATAAATTATTTGCTAAAATCAATGATAGTAATAATTTTATATTTCACACCTCCCCCCGCAAATAATTTTACCAAGCCAATAAATAAAAGTCAAGAAAAATCGTTCGTATTATTTATACAAAAATCGACAAACCTTAAGTTTGTCGACTTTTTTCTACTATCTGCTAACATAATCTTGTGGGTTTTTAGGCACACCACTTATTCTTACTTCAAAGTGTACATGTGGTCCTGTTGAGTATCCAGAGTTTCCTAATAATCCTATTACTTGCCCTGTTTCAACTCTTTGTCCTACCACTACATCTACCCTTTCCATATGACCGTAAAGAGTAGTTGTAACTCCATCATCATGTAATATTATAACATGATTTCCGTATGTCATAGCATATGGATATGTATTTTGTGGTCTATCACTAACAGCTTTTAATACTATTCCTGCTTTTGCAGCTACTAATTGTTTTTGAGTAGCTCCTGCTAATGCAATATCAAATCCATCATGTCTTCCTCCACCAAAACTTGCTGGATAATTAGGAAATCCTGCTGTTACAACCCCTCCTGCTGGAAATGGCCAAACAAATCCTTGTGCATTTGGAGCAGAAGGCATAATGTTAGATTCTTTTCTTCTTTCATCTATTAATTTTTGTATTTCATTAGTTAAATCATTACTTAATTCTTCTTCTTGTTTTACTAACATTGCATTTTGTGTAGATAACATATTTTGATCACTTTTCAATTTTTCAATATATTTTTCTCTATTTTGTTTCTTTACTAATAATTCATTTTGCTTTTTCTTAACATCTTCTTTTAGTAAACCTAATTCAATATTCTTCTTATCTATACCTTGTTTAATTTCTTTTTTCCTTTTTTCTTTATTCTTTTGCCCTGTATATTGCTTTCTATCATAATCTAATATATCCATTATAATTGTATACTTAGATATATATTCTTTTAAAGATTTTGAATTAAAAAACAAATCTCTTTTTCTAATACTTCCGTTTTCATATACTTGTCTAAGTCTTATTTCTAGTTGTATATTTACTTCATCTTTTTCTTTTTCCGATTCTTTTAATTCTTCTTGATAATTTTCTAATTCTTTTTGTGCTTTTTCACTTTTTTCTTCTACAGATTTTACTAATTTTGTAGATTTTTCTATCTCTTTATCTAGCTCTACTACTTCTACTAATATAGCGTTTATTTCCCTCTCTAAGCCAGTTAATTTAGATTGATTACTCTCTAATTTACTCTTAATAGCTTCTAATTCATATTCAAAAGATTCTACACTTTTAGCAAATACATTTATTGTCATTACTAATATAGTAGAAATCAAAATAACATTAATTAATATTTTCTTTTTCATATTATCCTCCGCTTTATTACAGTTTAACACAAAATTATATTATTTGTCTATACAATAAATTTATATTTAAATACAAAAAAAGAACTCTTTCGAGTTCTTATTTATTACTAACATAACTTAATGGATTTTGTGGAACACCACTTAATCTTACTTCAAAATGTAAATGTGGTCCTGTTGAATATCCAGTATTACCTAGTATTCCTATTTGTTGTCCTTGGGTAACAGTTTGGCCTTTTCTTACATTTACACTACTTAAATGTGCATATACTGTAGTTTGATTATTTCCATGACTAACTATTACGTGATTTCCATAACTATATGTATATGGATATGTATTAGACATACCTGTTACAACCTTAACTACAACACCAGTTTTAGCAGATACAACTGCTAAATTTTTAGCTCCTCTAGGTGCTATATCTATTCCATCATGTCTTCCTCCACCAAAACTCGCTGGATAATTAGGGAATCCTGCTGTTACTACCCCTCCACCTGGGAATGGCCATAAGAAACCTTTTTCACTAACTATATTTACATTTCCTAGTTTTCTAATTTCTTCTTGTAATTTTTGACTACATTCAATTTCTTCTTTATTTAATTGTTTATTTGCAGCTTCTAATAAATTTTTATCTTTATTTAATTTAGATGTTTTATTTTCTTTGTTAGCTTTAGCCATTTCTAAGGTTTTAGCTGTTTTTTCTCTATCATAAATTAATTGATCTAATTGCATTTTTTGTGCTTCTATTTCTTTTTGTAAATTATTATGATATTCTTTTTGACTTTTCATTGAATCTGTTAAACTTCTATCATATTCAGTTATAGCAGATACTACTCTTTGTTTAGCCATAAAATCCATAAAATTATTTGATGAAAATAGCATTTCCCATGGATTTGTAACTCCATTTTCGTAAATAGCTCTTAAACGAGTTTGTAATAAATCTTCCGCTCCTGCTTCTGATGAAGTTGCTGTAGTTAATTCTTTTTGATTTTTATCTATTAACTTTTGCATTTCCTCTACACGAGTATTTATTTCTTCTAAATCCTTGTTTTGATTTTGAATTTGAGAATTTAAATTTAATATTTCTAGTCTAAGTTCATTTACTTCTTTATCTATTCCATTCATTGTTGATTTATTTTGTTCTAATTTTTTCTTGATATTGCTTATTTCGTTTTTGTAATTTTCAATAGAATTAGCACACACTGTATTAAACACTAAATTAGCTGTTAACAATGTTACTGTTAATATCTTTATTTTTTCCATACTCATTCTCCTATGCTTTTAAATATTTTTTTACTGAGAACTTACTTCCTAAATAACCAATTACAAGTCCAAGTAATAAATTAAATCCTAGTACAATATACCATAATTTTGAATATGGCATTAATCCGTATGTCCCAAGTGCTGATGCTACTTGTGGAAGTTTAGCATATAACATTATATAAATTAATGAAATTATAACCCATGATATAAATGAACCAAGTATTCCTAAAAATACACCTTCTATAACATATGGAGTAGTTATAAATTTATTTGTAGCTCCTATATATCTCATAATAAATATTTCTCTTTTATTTGAATATACTGCTAATTTAATAGTGTTTGATATAATAAATATTGATACCACTAACATTACAAATCCAATAGATAATAAAACAACATTTGCTATTTTTGAAATTGTCATTATAGATTGTATAGTTACTTCACTATATCTAACTTTGTAAATTCCATCTATAGCTTCTATTTTCTTTTGTATATCTGCACCTTCTTTTAAATTATTTATTTTTACAACAAAAGATGCTGGAAAAATATCTGCTTTTTCAAGTCCTTCTAATAAATAGTCTTGATCTCCTAAAACTTTTTTTGCATCTTGAAAAGCTGCATCTTTATCTAAATAAGAAACAGATTTTACTCCATTTATTTTCTCAACTTTTCCTTTTATTTCATTAATTTTAGTTTCTGTAGTAATTTTATCATCTATAAAAGCTTGTAACCCTTGTTCTTCTTCCACAATATTAACAAAATTATTTACATTTTGTAATATTAAAATAAATAATGCTAATATTAACATAGTTGCACATATTACAAATAATGTTGATATTGATTTTGCTCCGTGTTTTCTAATATTGCTTAATCCTTCTTTTATTAAAAACTTACCTTTCATTACATGATACCTCCTATTTGTGAATTTGCAGTATCATTTATAATTCTACCTTTTTTCATAGAAATAACTCTCTTACCTGATTGAGCAATTAAATTTCTATCATGACTTACAACAATCACTGTTGTACCTTTTTTATTCACTTCTAAAAGCATATCCATTATTCCTCGTGCAGTTTCTGCATCTAAATTTCCAGTAGGTTCATCTGCTATTATAATTGGTGGATTTGTTACTATAGCTCTTGCAAGAGCTATTCTTTGTTGCTCTCCTCCAGATAATTGGTTAGGATAGTTATACTCTTTACCTTTTAATCCAACCATTTCTATCACTAACGGTATTTGTCTTTTTATTTCTCTTTCAGAAGATTCCACTACGTGTAATGCAAACGCTATATTTTCATATACTGTTCTATCATATAATAATCTGAAATCTTGGAAAACAAATCCCATTTTTCTTCTAAAGAATGGTATTTCTTTATCTTTTAATTTATTTACTTCTTGTCCAGCTACTATTATTTGTCCTGCTGTTACATCTTCTTCTTTTATTAATAATTTAAGAAATGTTGATTTTCCAGAACCTGAAGGTCCTTCTATAAATACAAATTCTCCTTTTTCTATTTTTAAATTAATGTCGTCTAAGGCTGTTACACCATGATCATATTGTTTTCTTACATTTTTAAACTCTATCATATTACTTCCTCTCTAGTTTAATTCTATCATATATAATTTTCTATGTCTAGATTTCAAATATAAATTTATTACATAATATTAAAAACAAAGTATAACTACTGTTATACTTTATTTTTTTAAATTTTTTAATGCAATTTTTATAATATCTTCTACTTTTTTATCTGTAATATCTACATTCTTTAGCATATCATCTATTTCTTTTACAGTATATCCTAAAACTTGTAATGCTACTTTAGCTTCTTCTAATTCAGCTAAATTTGTTGTTTTTACTATTTTTTCTTCTTTTAATATTTTATCTTTTAATTCTAAAACTATTCTTTGGGCCATTTTATTTCCTACACCAGATATTTTAGTTAATGTTTTTGTATCTGCTGTTGCTATAGCAATACATAAATTTTCTGCTGGTATTTCTGAAATAATATTTCTTGCTACTTTAGGTCCAACACCTGAAACATCTAATAAATTTTTAAAAACTTTTAATTGCTTTCTATCTAAAAATCCATATAAAGACATTTCATCTTCTTTAACATTAAAATAAGTAAAAACTTGTACTTCTTGATTTTCTTTTAATCTAATTATATCTGAATTAGGCATATTAATATTATATCCTATATTGTTATTTTCTAAAACTACTAGATTTTTATCTAGTTCTACCACTTTTCCTTTTATGTATGAATACATTAAATTCACCTCACACATATTTTATATTTTATTTTTTATAAAGTCAATTATTTTAATTAACTATATTATTTTTTTACATTTAAATAATAATTATTACTAAACCATTTACTTTTTTTAATATTTTCTTCATCCTTTTTAGGTATTATCATTTCTACTTTATCTACAACATTTTGTAAATTACTATATTCTCCATACATTAAAACTTTCAAAAGTTCCTCTATATAATCTTCATATTTATCTATTTCTAATATAAGTTTTACTTTACTTTTTGTATCTTTTTTATACTTTTTAATTTTAAAATCAAAAAATAAATAATATAATTTTTCACAAAAACTTATTATTCCAAAAGTAAAAAAAATACTTATTAATATTTCTAAAAAAATTTCCATATAATCACCTAATATATTATATGTTAACGTATTGTTTTTGTTATATTTCATTGATATTTATAACTTTTTATGTTATAATTTATGTGGGTGAATTATTGTGAAATATGCATATTTTTATATAAAAACAGAAGAATACAATGATTGTCTAAAATATGGTTTAAAATTATCTGATAATATAAACAAAACTATTAAATTAGGGAATTTATTTAAATCTGGTTTTGTATGTTATATTTCTCCAAAGGACTCATATTTGTATAACAATGCCAAGTATAAATGTGCTAAAATAGACATTTCAGACTTACGTAATGTATTTGTTATTGATGATACTTTTGAAAACTATAATTTTTATAATGAATTTATTGTAGAAGCTTCTAAATATACTTATGGTCTTTTTGAAAATCCTAAGATTATAATTTGTACTTCTGTGATACCAGAACGAATATATAAATATAATAAATTAATGGATTCACCTTTACCGTATGATAAATCCAAAGATTTTTATTACTTAAAAAAAATATACTACTTATTAGAAGAAAAAGAGCTTGATCTAAAAAAATCATTAGATTACTTGTTACATTCCATGGTAGATACCAATCAAGCACAGTGTTTTTCTAATGAAAATGAGAGTATTCAAATTTTTGTAGATAAAAATGGACAAAAATATACAGTATGTAAATAACATACTGTATTTTTTTATTCTTCTTCAGGTGCTCCTACTGGACAAATGCTAGCGCAAGCTCCACATCCAATACATGCTTCTCTGTCAATTTCAAATTTTCCATCTCCCATAGAAATTGCTCCTACTGGACAAACTCCTTCACATGCTCCACATGCAATACATTGATCTGAAATTCTAAATGCCATCTAAATCACCCCTTTCACATTATTTTTCTATTTTTTTAACTTCATTAGCATCAAATATTTCAAAATGATACCCATCATCTTCATCTATTTTTACTCTAACTTTTTCTTTTAATATTTCACAAGATGTTATTTTACCTACCCCAGATGGTGTTTCAACTTTTGTACCAACTTTAGGTAAAACTTTTAATTTATCTTCATAAACTTCTTGTTCATATTTTAAACAGCATTTTAATCTACCACAAGATCCAGTTAATTTTTGCATATTAATTTGTAAACCTTGTTCTTTAGCCATTTTAATTGTAACTGGCTCTAAATCTGGTAAAAAAGTTCTACAACAAACTTCTTTACCACAAATACCTATAGTAGGGCAACTTTTCAATTCATCTCTAACCCCTACTTGTCTAAGTTCTATTCTAACTTTAAAATTTCCAGCTAGTTCTTTTACTAATTCTCTAAAGTCTACTCTGTCTTCTGATACAAAATATATTGTAAGTTTTGTTTTATCTAATGTATATTCAGCTTTAATAAGTTTCATATCTAATTTATGTTTATTTACTATTTCTTTACATTTTTCTAATGTCTTAATAGATAATTCTTCATTTTTTTTATTTTCTTCTATATCTTTTTCTGAAGCTACACGAATAATTTCTAAAATTTCTGAATCATTATTATCTTCAACAATTTTAACAATTTGACCAAGAGCTTGACCTTGTGAATTTTCAGCTACAACATAATCTGAAACCTTTACCTCTTCATTTTCAGGATATTTAAAAATATATAACTTTCCTGTTTTAGAGAATCTAACATATATTTTTTTCATTAACTTACTCCTCTATGAAATTTCTTTGATAATTCTTATAATCATATTATCTAATACAATGTCTTCATTACCATTAAATTTAAATTTTAATTTTGTATCTTCTAATATTTCTACACATTTTAAATATTTATATTCTAGTGTGTTTTCATATTTTTTAAAATAGCAATATTGCATATAATCTAATGTATCATCTGCTTTAAAATTAATATTTTTTTCTTCTTTAATAGCTTTAACTACATCTTTTTCTTCTAAAAGTTTTATAAATGCATTTATACTATTAATTCTTTCTAAATTTTCTTTTTCTATTATTCTTTTTAGTTTTCCTATAGAACCATTTGCATAATCAATTAAAACATCTATATTTTCTATTTCTTTTAATTCTTCATTTTCACCTATTGCACTAACTAATTCTTTTTTAGTTAATTTAGAAAATGAAATTTCTTTTAATCTAGATTTAATAGTAGGTAAAAAACTATCTATTGAATTAGCTATTAAAATAATAGTAACATATTGAGGCGGTTCTTCTAATGTTTTTAAAAGTACATTTTGTGCTGATATATTCATTTTATTTGCATCATTTATTATATATACTTTTCTATCTGATATAATAGGCTTTTTATATACATCTGTTATTAAATTATCACGTATCACATCTACCTGTATTTCTTTGGAATCATCATTTTTTTCTATATACCTAAAATCAGGAGATGCTTTTAAATTATCTTCTTTTAATATTTTTTTACTAAAATATTCTGCAATTTTTCTTTTTCCTATTCCTTCTATTCCAGTAAAAACATATGCATGTGATATATTAGAACTTTCTACTAGACTATCTAAATATTCTATTTGTTTTTTATTTCCTATTATTCTATCTTCCATAGTTACCTCTATATTTTACCAATCTTATTTAATGGCCATATTCTGCATACAACATAACCATTTATTTTATCTACTGGTATACAACCAAATTCTCTAGAATCTCCACTATAACCTCTGTTATCTCCCATTGCAAAAACACAATTATCTGGTACTATAACATCCATATATTTTCCTACTAAACTTCTTTTTTCTGGATTCAAATATGCTTCTTCTAACGGTGTTCCATTTAAAATAACTGTTCCATCTTCTGCAACTTGTACTCTATCTCCTGGAAGTCCAATTATTCTTTTTATATATGATTTTTTATTTATTCCTAAAAAATCATATGCAAACTTTTGCATTCCTTTATAATTTGGAAATAATGCTATATTATCTTCTGTTTTTTCAGCTGTTTCTAAAGGAGCTTCAAAAGTAATAACCATTCCTTTTTTTAATTCTTTTTTAAATAATGTAGGACGTTGGATTACTACTTTTTCACCTTCTCTAGCAGTTGGAAACATCGAAATTTGTCTTACACCTGATACTGTTCCTAAGAAAAAATTTATTGTAAGGTAGATTAAATATGCAATTATAAATGCTATTATCCACTCACCTATTTCTTTTAACCATTTATATCTGTCAAAAACCATTTTTTCTCCTATCTAATATTGCTACCTACTTCAATATCTCCATCAATTGTTAATAATTTAACTGTTTCACCTTCACCAGCAGCAAGTAACATACCATTTGACATGATTCCTCTTAATTTAGCTGGTTTTAAATTAGTACATACTACAACTTTTTTGTTTAATAATTCTTCTTCTGTATAGTAAGGTACAAGGCCTGATACTATTGTTCTTTCTTCTGAACCTATATTAACTTGTAGTTTATATAATTTATCTGCTCCTTCTACTCTTTCAACTTTTAAAATTTGACCAACTTTAAGTTCAACTTTCATTAATTGATCTATAGTTATAATATTTTCAACTTCTTCTTTTTTAACTTCTTCCACTTTTTTCACCTTTTCTTTTTTTACTTTTTCAGCAACTTTAGTTTCTTCTTTAGCTTTAACATCTATTCTAGGGAAAATATTTTCTCCTTTTTTAACTTTTGTATCTTTAACAAAACATCCAAATGTTTTAGCAGATTTCCATGTTTGATATTCTTCTGGAATCATTATTTGACTAAATATTTTATCTGGTGTTTCTACTAAGAATGGTTTTAAAGCTATAGTTACTATTCTTATAGTTTCAACTAAATTATATAAAACTTTATTAAGTTTTTCTGTTTCTTCATTTTTAGCTAAAACCCATGGCATAGTTATATCTATATATTTGTTTGCTTTAGAAATAACATTAAAAATTTCATCTATTGCTAAATTAATTTTTAAATTATCCATATTTCTTTCTACTTTTGAAATTAATCCATTTGCAGCAAGTATTAAATCTACAGCATCTTCGTCTTTATATGAATTATTGTTTATTACTCCACCTTCATATTTTTCAATCATAGCAATTACTCTACTTACTAAATTACCTAAATCATTAGATAAGTTTGTATTAGATTTTTCAATGAATTTTTCTTCTGAGAAATTTCCATCTTCACCTAAAGTAACATCATGAAGTAAAAAGTATCTTAAAGCATCTACAGATACTTCATTTATATATTCACGAGGATCTTTATAATTTCCTCTTGATTTAGATATTTTTGTTCCATCTACAACAAGCCATCCATGACCAAATATTTTTTTAGGTAATGGTAAATCTAAAGCCATTAATAACGCTGGCCATATAATTGAATGGAATCTAAATATTTCTTTACCAACTAAATGTAAATCTGCAGGCCAGTATTTTCTAAATTTTTCATCTGCAGGAGATAAATATCCAAGCCCTGTAATATAGTTAGTTAATGCGTCTATCCATACATATACAGTATGTTTTGGATTAGATGGTACTTTTATTCCCCATTCAACACTTGTTCTAGAAACACATAAATCTGTTAATCCTTGTTTAAAGAAGTTAGAAAGCATTTCATTTTTTCTTTTTAAAGGTTCTAAGAAATCTGGATGTTCTTCATAATATTCCATTAATCTATCTTGGTATTTAGATAGTTTAAAGAAATAACTTTCTTCTTTTACAAGTTCTACATCTCTTCCGCAGTCTGGACATTTACCATCTACAAGTTGAGTTTCTGTAAAGAACGATTCACATGGAGTACAATATTTACCTTCATATGTATCTAAATATATATCTCCTTGTTCATATAATTTTTGAAATATTTTTTGTACACATTCTACATGTTCTTTATCTGTTGTTCTAATAAATTTATCATAACTTATTCCAAGTTTAGACCATAAATCTTTTGTATCTGCAATTATTTCATCTACATATTCCTTTGGAGTTTTTCCAGCTTCTGCTGATTTTCTTTCTATTTTTTGACCATGTTCATCTGTACCTGTCATAAAGAAAACATCGTATCCTCTTAATCTTTTATATCTTGCTATTGCATCTGCTACTAATGAGCAATAACAATGCCCTACATGAAATTTACCACTTGGGTAATAAATAGGTGTTGTTATATAATATTTTTCGTTTTCCATTTTTCCCTCCTATTTTTAAGTAAAATTTACTCTTGTATTATATCATAAAATGCAAAATTGTCAAAGTAATTATGTCAAATATCTTGTATTTTGATAAAAAAAGACAACATTTAGTTGTCTTGATATATACACATTGCTATAGCATATTCATTTTCATGAGATATACTAAGATCTATGTTATTACACTCTTTACCATTTATGAATACTTTAGGTTTTAAATACATACCTTTTTCACCAATTATCTCTATACTTTTCCACGTCTTTATTACATTTTTAGAATTAGGTATTGCTTTATATATTGCCTCTTTTGCCGCAAATCTTCCTGCATAATGATTTACTTTTTGTATATCATTTTTTACTTCACAATATTCTATTTCTTTTTCTGTAAAAACCTTTTCCCTAAATTTTATATCCTTTTCTAATAATTCTTTTATTCTAGATGTTTTTACTATATCCGTTCCACAATGAATATTCATTATCTTACCTTTTTAACCCTTCTAAACAATTTATATACTAGATATGCTGGATAACTTAATATAGCTATAATTAAACTTATATATAAAAACGGTTCCATCCAAGTTCCTTCAAATTGTATTTGCTCTGCAAATACTGCAAGACCTGCAAACACCGCACTAACTATATATACTATCATTAATACAGTATTTATGCCATTTTGTCTTTCAGCAACAATTTCATCATAATATTCTTGGTATTCTTTATGTACTTCTTCAAATAACTCATTTAATCCAAAAGCTTCTTGCCACTTACTCCATAAATCTGTTCCATGTTCTGAATTAGTTATTTGACTAAACCAAGTAAAATGAACAAATTTAGTAAGTTTATGTTGCATATTTTTTACTCTTTGTTGGCTACTTTTTAAAAGTTCTTGTGAGAAATTAATTAAACTTATTCTTTGATATAATCCTAAAAGAACCATATAAATATATACCTTTTCAAAATCATGTGGAAGTTTAGTTATATTATATTTTTCAACTTCTGAAACCATAACAACTCCACTTTCTCTAGAAAATCCAAACATAGAATATTGCCATCTTGAATATCTATTTTTTAATAATCTTTCACATTCTGTATTAAATAAACTTTCTGATTTTCCTTCTTGTACATATTGTAATTTATAAAAATCATTTTCTAAATTTTTAAAATCTTCTGGTTTATTCCATTCATCTTTATCTAAACATACATATGAATATGTAAACATTCTATCATAATAAATACGATCTATGTCTTCTGTTTCGTATCCTTCTGTTATTTTTCTAATAAAACTTGCTATACTTTTTATATCATCTATTCTATTTGCTCTTATTTTATTAAATTGTATTTTTGTATCTCCTCTAGGAGTTATTTCTTTAAATATATAGTTGAAATCTAATACATTATCTAAATTAATATATTTTTCATATACCTCTATTTCTGTTTTAAAATCTATAAAACATATTCCAGGTTCAAAAACTATTAATCTAATACTAGATATATCAAAAGAAATTTCTTCTCCATTAGTATTAACATTTCCAAGTTTAATATTTTTTAAATTATAATCAAATGTTATACAAGGCATTTTTTTTACTAAAGACATTTTTTTATTTAAACCGTACTTTTTAAAATTTTTTTTATCTTCTTTTTTCCAAAATAAAGGCTGAAACAAAAACTTCTTTATATATGGTAAAAAGAATGAATATACGTCATAATCTGCATTTGCATCATGTAACTTAACATTCCAATTCTTTTGATCTGAAACTATTCTTTCTAAAAATTTATCATACTTTTTTTCTTCCACAACAAATGGATAAATAAAATGTGTATATTGATATTTACATATTCTTCCCATATAATTCCCTCCATATATATTTATGTTATAATCATTATAAAAAAAAGTCAATATTTTTTTATTTTTTTTTGAAAAACTATTGCATTTACAAAAAAAACGTGCTATAATGATTAATGTAATCAGTTCGGGGTGTAGCGCAATTGGTAGCGCACATGGTTTGGGACCATGGGGTTGCAGGTTCAAGTCCTGTCACTCCGACCATTATATTAGAAGAATTCATACGAATTCTTCTTTTTTTATTTTATCTTCAAAAAACGTTGACATAATCATAACGCTGTTATATAATAATACAAAATATTTTTTACTTTAAAATAATTATTTAGGAGTGAGATTATGATTAATTTAAAATTTACAGGTGTAGGTAGTGCCTTTAATCCAACACTTTACAACACATCTTGTTATTACACTGAAGCTAATAAAATGTTATTAATAGACTGTGGTGGAGATACTTTTAGAAGATTATACGAACTATGTGTTTTAGATAGAATTTCTGATATCTATGTATGTGTAACTCATACTCACCAAGATCATATTGGTTCTCTTGGAACTTTAATAGCATACTGCAGTTTTGTTACTAAGAAAAATGTAACATTAATATTAGATAGAGATGAAAAATATAGAAAACAAATATTTGATACTTTATTATATGCTGGTGTAAAAAAAGATATAGATTATAAAGTACAACATGATTTAAAAGGTATATTTAAAGCTATCTTCGACGTTTCATTTTTTAATGTAAATCATAATAGTTTCTTAAAATCTAAAGCTTATATCTTTTATTTAAACTCTAACGAGAAGTTCATTTATTCAGGAGATTCAAAAGATATAAATACAATTTTACACCACTGTCATAATGTAGGTAAATATAAATTTGTTCAAGCTTTTGTAGATTGCAACTTAACTAAAATTTCTAAATACAATGATATGAAACCTCATGAGTTTTTATCTGATCTAACTAAAGCAATTCCATTATCTGAACGTAAGTATTTTACTACTATGCACTATGACAGCTATAAGTGTAGAACTAAAGCTTCTGAGTACGGCTTTAATATTGTGTACCATTGTACAGAATTCGAGGCTACTTTAGAGAGCTAAAAAATAAATGCTGAGATTATTTTCTCAGCATTTTTTATTTTTATTACAATATTTTTTATAACAATTACAACAGTACTTGCAACAACAATTACATTTACAATAACAATTACAATATAACCATCTTATATAGTTAAAAATTTCTTTTTTACTTAAAGCTACACTTGTCACAACATTACTTTTTAAAGTTATAGGTGTTTCATAAAAAGAAAATTTAGCTATAACTTTATTCTTACATAACAACACTTTGATTTAAAACCACATCAAATTTTACTTCTGTTGTACCTACAGGTAATTGTTCAAAGAAATATTTTAAATTTTGTCCAGAAACAGTTGGTGATTCAGATACACCATTAACCATAAAACTATTTTCTACATAATCCATTCCTAATGGTATATCATCTATAATTTCAAAGTTATTTAATGGTATTCTAGTGTTATTAGTGATTTCAATTGTATAAGTTAAATTTTGTCCTTCTATAATAAAATCACAACTTTGTTTTTTTTCTATTGTTACACTTCTTTCATCAAATAAATTTGCTGTAACTGTATTACTAACTATATCTTTTAGTGTCCCACAAATGTCTATTTTTCCTATCGCAGTATTTTCAAATTGTTCCATATTTTTTCACCCCCGCTAATATATTATATGTTTCCTCTTTTTATGTGTTACAAACAAAAAAAAGAATTAAACTTAGTTTAATTCTTTTTTTATCTCTTTATCTGATTTGTTTCTTAACTTTAAAAAAATCTTTTTAAAATTTAATCTATTAACAATATACCCTACTAAACATCCAGATATTACTAAAAGTATTCTTAACCATACTGCTGTTACACTATCAAATAAAATCATAGCAGAACTTAATGCATTAACTGTAATAAATATAATTTGTATATTATATGCTTCTACAAAACTATATAAGTAACTTAATACTAATGTTGCTACCATAGCATAACGATCTGGAATTAACCATTTAAATAACACAACAAATACTGCCGCTCCTATAATAGTTGATACTATTCTATGTTTAAATTTCTTTCTTGTATGTTCAAAATCTATTTGTGTTATAGACATAGTAGATACTGCTATCCATAATGTTTTTTGTAGTTTAAATATTGCTCCTATATACATTGAAATTGTAACACCAATAGCCATTTTTAAAGCTAATATAAATCTATCAGATGTTATATCTATATTTTTAAATACATCTTTAATTATAATCTTAGGTTCATTAGATTTGCGATTATACACATAATACACAATTCCTACTATTATAGAACCAACTAATAAACTTACAACTCTTGAATTAAAATTACTTGCATTTGTTGCCATAGATTGTCCAAATACATAACATAACATAAATGGTGTGTAAGCCTTTACATAAACTCTTCTAGAAGGTATATATACAAGAAGAAAAATTGTTATGAAATTAATTAATATACCTATGTAAGGATTTATCATTGCTAATCTATTAGATAATCCAATAAGCCAAAATAATAAAATAACAATAGCTGTTGCTTGTTTACATTCTATTCCTATTCCTATTTTTGAATACATCATAACAGCAACTACAACCGCTACCCATATTAATGTATTATTACTACCAAATATTGTTGAAGCTAAAGCAACAGCTATTACAATAGTAACTATCATTATTAAATTGGATATAATACTTTTAAAATTTATTTCTTTCATTTATTTCTCCTTTCCACATCAAATAATAATTATATCATATTTTATAAAAATAATAAACATTTTTATGAAAAAAATTTAAATATA
>RCNI01002126.1_pt1 | contig 17507 bp, 17 predicted proteins | sample 2041151 | NCBI WGS metagenome assembly RCNI01 (sample SAMN09708214, study PRJNA481090) | feces metagenome | isolation source: feces | place: Antarctica: Albino Rookery | reverse complement strand
TGACCCAGGCAGAGAAGGACGAGATCGATCAGCTCTTTGGTTATGATACTACGATCGATCTGCGGCTGAAGGGCCCGAGAAAAGTGCTGTGGAAGCTGAATAAGGAGCAGATCCGTATCGTGGCAGATACCTCCAAAATTACAGACACCGGGATTCAGTCTCTGCGCTATCAGGTGATTTACCCCGATAATGTGCAGCCTAATTCCATTCAGGTAGAGTCTGCCAGCTCCTATTCCATAACGGTGACGGTGGGTGAGCTAGATACCAAAGAGGTTCCTGTTTACTGCGACGTTACCGGAGAGATTGATGATGGTTTCCTGTCTGAAGAATTGATACTGGACCCTGTGGAGCTGGTGCTGCGTGCTCAGCGTGATGACCTTCTGAACGTGGCGTATGCCAAGGTAAAGCTGGATGTAAGCGGAGCCCAGAAAACTGTGACGCAGGCGTTGGAGTTCCAACTCTACGACTATAATGATATTCCAATCAAAAATGAGAATATCCGCGCCGCTACCAAGCTGATCCAGGCTACACTGCCGGTAAAGAGTGTGAAGGAAGTGCCGCTGAAGGTCAACTTTGTGGAGGCTCCCGGTTCTACCATGGCACAGACGGACTACAGCATTGATCCGGCTACTGTGGCATTGGTGGGCGATAAGGACGTACTGGATTCCGTGAAGGAAATTGTACTGGATACCATTTATCTGCAGGATCTGGAAGCGTCCCAGAGTCTGCGATATACTGTCCCAATCCCGGAGGGTTGCTATCTCAAGGATGAGAGCAAGTCGGTGGCTACAGTGACGATTGTGGTCAGTGGTATCAGCGAGCAGACGATCACGGCCGATCATTTCATTCTGGAGAATGTACCCACAGGTTTTGTCGCTGAGACAGTGACGGAACGGCTGGATATTACAGTGCGGGGCATGGCGGATGAAGTTGCTGATTTAACCAGCGATAAGCTGCACATCACGGCTGATTTGAGCGAGATCACCGAAGAAGGCAGCTTTACGTTGCCGGTGAAGATTACTGTGCCCGGAACTCAGAATGTGGGGGTTAAGGGCAGCTATCAGATTATTGTCAATGTCTCCAAGCCAACGACGTAAGGAGACGTGAAAGGAAGAAAAGAATGACGCAGATTGCGACTGTAGAAGAAAATTTGGGCGGCGGTCTTGCAAAGATCTCCGTTCCACGCAAGACCGCTTGCGGCCATGATTGCGAGGAGTGTGCCGGCTGCGGCATGACGGGCGCCTCTATCTTTGCCACGGCGACGAATCCCGTAGATGCAAAGCCGGGCGATAAGGTAGTGGTGGAGAGCAGCACCCAAAAGCTGTTGGGTGTTGTGGCGCTGGTTTATCTCCTTCCGGTAATTCTCTTTTTGGTGGGCTATTTCACCACGGAGGGGCTTGCTGAGGGCGTGCGTTACGCCATCGCTATCGGCGCGGCGGCACTGTCCATGATCCCTTGTGTGCTGGTGGATCGCCATGCGCGGCGCAGTGGCGCACTGACTTATACCATTTTGCGATTGTTCTGATGTTTGGATATGTAAGACCGTCGCAAAATCGGTTAACGCAGACGGAGCAGGACCTGTTCGCAGCCGCGTACTGTGGTTTATGTCACACGCTCCAAGGCAGATATGGTTTGGCTGCCAGAATGATCCTCAACTACGATTTGACGTTCTTGGCAATTCTCCTCAGTGATGCAGGACCGTGCAGCAGCTGTCAAAAGCGCTGCATTGTTCATCCTATTAAAAAGCATGCCTGCGGTGAGCCAACGGCGGCACTGGACACGGCGGCGGATATGAGCGTGATCCTCACGTGGTGGCAGCTGCGCGACGGTGTGGCAGACCATGGTTTTTGGGGAGGCTTGAAGTATAGAGCTGCGTCCTTGTTCCTGCGTCGTGCCTATCAAAAAGCACGGCTTATCCAGCCGGAGTTTGACCGGAATACCCGTGATCAGCTGCAGGCGCTGGATGTGCTGGAACATAGTGGCTGCGCGTCTATCGACCAGCCGGCGGACACCTTTGCCCTCCTTTTGGCGGGGGCAGCAGAAGCGGTAGAGGATCCTACACGCCGCCGTATCCTGCGGCAGATGTTCTACCATTTGGGTCGCTGGATCTATCTCACAGATGCGGCAGATGATTTGAAAAAGGACCTGCACAGTGGCAGCTATAATCCGCTGGCATTGCGCTTTGCCCACTGTCAAGGGGTGCTGACCCCGGAGAGCAGGGAGGAGTTGGCAGGGACTATGGACCGCTCCATTGAGCAGATGGCGGCGGCGTTTGAGTTGGCGGATTTCGGTTGTTGGACACCGATCATCCGCAGTGTAGTTTACGAGGGAATGTATGGAGTGGGACGAGCCGTTTTGGATGGCACCTTTCACAAAAGGCAAAAAAGAAACAACCCTACACGAAAGGCAGGATCAGAAATATGAGCGATCCCTATCAGGTACTGGGCGTCTCCAGTACCGCAAGTGACGAGGAGATCAAAAAAGCGTATCGACAGCTGGCCCGGAAATACCATCCGGATAATTACCACGATAACCCGCTGGCCGATCTGGCGCAGGAGCGAATGAAGGAAATCAACGAGGCTTACGAGATGATCCAGGAGCAACGCCGCGGGCGGACTTCCGGCGGCCGTTCTGCCTCTGGTAATCCCTCCGGCTACGGCGCTGGCTATGGCGCTGGCGGCTATACGAATTATGGATATGCCGGCAATCAAGAATTTTTGCGGGTGCGTATGGCAATCCAGCAGGGAGATTTGAATCTGGCTGAGGAGCTGTTGAACGCCAACAGCAATCACGGCGCAGAGTGGAACTTCTTGAAGGGGTCTATATGCTACCGGCGTGGCTGGATGGATGAAGCAAAACGCTATATCCAGACGGCTGTGCAGTTAGAGCCTAATAATCCTGAATACCTCCGTGCACTGGATATGTTAGAGGGGCGCTCGGGAACATATCGGCCTGAGGGCTATGGTAACATTCACACCACCAGCTGCGATTCTAACTGTGTGCGCTGCTGTACCACATGGTTGTGCTGTAATTTGCTGGGCGGCAGCGGTTATTATTTCTGGTGCTGCTGATTTTGTTTGAATAGAGAAAGGGGACAACCACTGTGGTAAAGAGCATGACCGGCTACGGCCGGGCAAGAGAAACATTAAATGGCAGAGATATTACTGTTGAAGTGCGTTCTGTCAATAATCGGTATTTGGATTGCAACATTAAGATGCCGCGCAGCTACTATTTTGCAGAGGATGCCATTAAGGGGCAGGTACAAAAGGCTGTGTCCCGCGGCAAGGTGGACGTGTTTGTCAGCATTGACACCTCGGCGGCAGATGTCTCTGTTGTAACCGTGAATGAGCCTTTGGCTCGTGGCTATTACGAGGCACTTACTCATTTGCAGGAGATGCTGGGGTTGGAAGGCCATGTGACACCTATGGATCTGGCACGTTTCCAGGAAGTGCTGACCGTAACCAAGGCAGAGGAAGATCTGGAGTCTGTGTCCGCCGACATCTGTCAGGTATTAGACAAGGCTCTTTGTGCCTATAATGAAATGCGTGCCGTGGAAGGCCAGCGGATGGCGGAAGACATCGGTGGCCGGGTGGATACCATTGAGGCCACAGTAGGCAAGGTGGAGGAGCGCTCTCCTCAGACGGTGGCGGAGTATCGTGCCCGTTTGGAAACGAAGATGGCCGAGGTCCTGCAGTCCACCACGATCGATGAGAGCCGTATTCTCACTGAGGCGGCGATTTTTGCAGATAAGATCGCTGTGGACGAAGAAACAGTGCGTTTGCGCAGTCACATTGCGCAGCTGCGCACCATGCTGGAGAGCACGCAGCCTGTAGGCCGCAAGCTGGACTTCCTCATTCAGGAGGTCAACCGTGAGTGCAACACCATCGGGTCTAAGTGCAACGACCTCACCATCACGCAGGACGTGGTGAACATGAAAGCTGAGGTAGAGAAGATCCGCGAGCAGGTGCAGAATATCGAATAAGGAGGGTGGGCGATGCAGCTCATCAATATTGGATTTGGCAATCTGGTATCTGCCCAGCGCCTGTTGGCGATCGTTAGCCCGGACTCGGCGCCTATTAAGCGCTTGATTCAAGAATCCCGTGACCGGGGTATGCTGATCGATGCTACTTATGGACGCAAGACAGCTGCTGTGCTGATTATGGACAGTGATCATGTGATTTTGTCAGCACTTTCTACGGAAAAGATGGCTCCCCGTTTGGGATTAAAGGCAGAAGACTTTACAGAGGAGGACTAAGCTTTGAATCAGAGAAAAGGCAAAACATTTATTATTTCTGGCCCGTCCGGTGTGGGCAAGAGTACGGTACTTAATGCTCTTATGCAAAAGCGGAGCAATCTCTATTTTTCTGTATCGGCAACGACACGGCAGCCCCGTGAAGGGGAGAAGGACGGTCAGCATTATCACTTTATTGATGCTGAAACTTTCCGTGACATGCTGGGAAGAGACGAATTTTTGGAGCACGCCGAGTATGTGGGCAATTTCTATGGCACGCCCAAGCGCTATGTAGATGAAGCTATGGAGCGCGGACAGGATGTCATTCTGGATATTGAGATTCAAGGTGCCATGCAGGTATGTGAAAAGCGTCCGGAAACGGTGCGCATCTTTATCGCACCGCCCTCTTGGAAAGAATTGGAGCGGCGTCTTACCGCCCGCGGAACAGACTCTCCCGAGAAGATACAAAAGCGTTTGCTGCGCGCTAAGGTGGAATTGAATTCCGCCAGCAGCTATGACTATTTTGTGATCAATGATTCCGTAGATAAGGCCGTTGACGAGCTGGACGCGATTCTCTGCGCCGAGCACTGCCGTGCGGCCGACCGGATCAGCGAGATTGAGGGAATGTAATTCCCACCATTTCATTTTGTATATTTTTAGCCTTCTGGCAGATAGGAAGTTGATTATTATGATGCTTTATCCCGCAATGAACAAACTGACTGAGTACATTCCCAACCGCTACATGATGGTAAACGTGGTGGCTCGCAGAGCAAGACAGATCTCCGTTGAGGCCGAGAATAACGGCGTGCATCTGGAAGATAAGCCTGTAACCCTCGCTATCCACGAGGTTGCTGAGGGCAAGTTCGATGCCAACAGCATGGATACCACCATTGAGGAGTAATCAGAAGAGACGGTACGGAGGGAGGAATTGTCAGTGCCGCAGATCGCCAAGATCGTCGTTTCGGCGGCAACCTACGCCATTGACAAGCCCTACGACTATGTATTGCCGGATGATCTGATGGCTGCGGAAGGGTGCCGGGTTCTGGTGCCCTTCGGCCGGGGCAACCGGGTTTGTGAAGGTATGATTTTATCCCTCACCGCGTCTGTGCCGGATAAGCCGCTGAAGGCGGTGCGTCAGGTACTGGACGAGGAACCGGTGCTTTCCCCGAAGCAGATCCGGCTGGCACTCTGGATGCGTCAGCGGTATTTCTGTACCGTCTATGATGCCATCCGCACGATTCTGCCCGCCGGCGTGTGGTATAGCTATCGGCAGAGCTGGGAGCTGTGCCCGGGCGTTAACTTGGACGAACTCTCTGAGCGAGACGCGTGTATTTGCAGCTCCTTGGAGGAGGCGCCTCAGGAGACACAGGTACTGCAAAAGAGCTTTGGCGAAGATGTACCTGTGATTCTCTCACGTCTGCGCCGTCAGGGGATTGTGGATTTCAAGACGGAAAGCAGCCGCCGTATGCAGGATAAGATGGTATTGCTTGCTGCCTTGGCTATTACTGCCGAGGATGCGATGGCTGCCGCAGAAGAGCGGAAGCGAAAAGCGCCCCGACAGTATGATGCGCTGGAGTTCCTCTGCCGCTATGGGGAAACACCAGTGCATGAGCTGTGCTATTATACAGGTGTATCCCGGCAGGCGCTGCGCCGTCTGGAGCAGCTTGGCATCCTCTCCCTGCGGGAGCAGGAAGAGTACCGAATATCCGAAAAGCAGTATACGGTAAAGGCAGAACCGATTACATTAAATGAGGAGCAACAGCAGGTTTACGACGAGGTCGTTGCTCAGACGGAGACAGGAAAAGGCGGCGTGACGCTGCTGCAGGGTGTTACCGGCAGCGGTAAGACGCTGGTCTATATCCGCTTGGCACAGACATTGCTGGAGCGAAAAAAATCCGTGATGATCCTTGTCCCGGAAATTGCGCTGACGCCCCAAATGATGGCACGGTTTTCAGCCTATTTCGGCGATGAGGTGGCTCTGCTGCACAGCGGTCTGCGGATGAGTGAACGGTACGATCAATATAAGCGCATCCGGCGCGGTGAGGCCCACATTGTGGTAGGAACCCGTTCGGCTGTCTTTGCGCCGCTAGAAAACATTGGACTGATCGTACTGGATGAGGAGCAGGAGAGCTCCTACGAGTCGGAAAATGCTCCGTGCTATCACGCTCGGGACATCGCAAAATATCGCTGTGCGCAGGAGGGGGCTCGCCTTTTATTGGGCAGCGCTACACCTACTGTGGAGACAGCTTATTTTGCCCGCCACGGCGAGTATCAGCTGTCTTTGCTGCGCCGCCGCTACAATCAAAGGAACCTGCCGCGTGTAGTGATGGCGGATATGCGCCGGGAACTGCGCAGCGGAAATACGGGGGCCATTAGCGCCCCGCTCTATGAAGAACTTTCAAAAAATCTGGAGGCGGGGGAGCAGAGTATCCTCTTCCTCAACCGTCGAGGGAACAGCCGACAGCTACTATGCCCGGAGTGCGGCTATGTGCCGCAGTGTCCCCGATGCAGCGTATATCTTACCTACCACTCCGCCAACCATCGCTTGATGTGTCACTACTGTGGCTACTCAGAGAAGGCATCGGAGGAGTGTCCGGAGTGCGGTGGCAGGATGAAGCATATCGGTTTTGGCACACAGAAGGTAGAGGCTGAGCTGCAGGAACTATTTCCCGGCACGGAGATTTTGCGGATGGACGCCGATACAGTAGGCGGCGGCCACGAAAAACTGCTGAAAGAATTTGAAGAGAAAAAAGTTCCTATTCTCCTCGGCACCCAAATGGTTGCCAAGGGATTGGATTTTGAAAATGTGACACTGGTGGGCGTATTGGCGGCAGATTTGTCGCTGTATGTGGATCACTACCGTGCCTCGGAACGCACGTTTTCACTGCTGACCCAAGTGGTGGGCCGGGCCGGACGCGGCGAAAAGGAGGGTCGGGCAGTGATTCAGACCTATACGCCGGAAAACGATGTGATCCTCGCTGCTGCGGAACAGGACTATGATCGCTTTTATGACGGAGAGATCCGTATGCGGAAGCTGCGGCTGGACCCGCCCTTTGCCGATCAGTTTACCATTACCGTCACAGGAATGGAGGAGAGCGCCGTGCGCCGCGCCTGCGGCGAGGTGCGTGACAGTCTGTGGCAGCTTTCCCGCCAAGCCCGCTATGCGTCGCTGGGATGGGAAGTACTGGGGCCTGCACCTGCACCGGTGGTAAAGGTAAATAACCGTTATCGTTACCGCATCACGGTCATCGGCCGGAACGATAAAACGCTGCGAGACGTGATCGCAGCCTATATGCGAGAGTTTGCATCCCGCCGTGAAAACCGGGGGATGAATATCTATACAGATTGTAATTTGATGAACTAAAAGAACGGGGGAACGAGTCATGGCACTGAGAAAAATTGTAGTACAGGGTGACGAATGCCTGCGGAAGGTCTGCCGCCCGGTAACGGAGTTTAATGCACGGCTTCATATGCTGTTGGACGATATGAAGGAGACGCTGATCGACTCTCAAGGCGTAGGTCTGGCTGCACCGCAGGTGGGCATTTTGCGCCGTGTCTGTGTGGTAATGAACGAGGATGACGAGATCATTGAGCTCATCAACCCGGAGATCGTATCTGCTGAAGGCGAACAGACCGGTCTGGAGGGCTGCCTCAGCGTTCCCGGCAAATTCGGCATTGTAACACGCCCCAATGTGGTGCGCGTTCGTGCGCAGGATCGGGAAGGTGAGTTCTTTGAGGTGGAGGATGAAGGCTTGACGGCTCGCTGCTTCTGCCATGAACTGGAGCATCTGGACGGACACCTCTTCGTGGAGCACGTGGATCGTCTGATGACGGAGGAGGATCTGGAGGCGTACATCCAGGAACAAGAAGAAATGGAAGAGGATGAATAATCATGCGTATTCTGTTTATGGGCACACCGGATTTCGCGGTGGCGTCTTTGAAACGGCTGGTGGAAGACGGACACGAAGTGTGCGGTGTTTTCACGCAGCCGGATAAGCCCAAGAACCGGGGAATGAAGATGACGTTCTCCCCGGTCAAGGAGTATGCAGTGAGTCAGGGACTCACTGTTTATCAGCCGCTGAAGATGCGGGATGGCGAGGCACTGGCTATTGTGCAGGAGCTGCAGCCGGAGCTGATTGTGGTGGCGGCTTATGGACGGATTCTCCCGGAGGAGATCCTCGATGCGCCGAAGTACGGTTCGATCAATGTCCACTCCTCACTGTTGCCGAAGTATCGCGGTGCAGCGCCCATCAACTGGGCGATTTTGGATGGCTGCCGGGAGACAGGCGTCACCATTATGTATATGGCCAAGGAGCTGGATGCCGGCGACATCATTCGCACGGTAAAGACGGACATTGACCCGGATGAAACATCACTGGAACTGACAGAGCGTTTGGCGGTACTGGGTGCGCAGGCTCTCTCCGAAACGGTGGAGATGCTAAAAAACGGGACGGCTACACGCACACCGCAGGATCACAGCGCCCACACCTATGCACCTATGCTTTCCAAGGCTCTTTCACCTATTGATTGGAACCGCTCTGCCCGCCAGATCCACGATCAGGTGCGCGGCTTGATTCCGTGGCCCTGTGCTGCTACGGAGGTAGGCGGTAAAAAAGTAAAGGTTTTCAAGACGGAGCAGGGGAGTGCGACGAATGCAGCTCCCGGCACCGTTGTATCCGCCGGCAAGCAGGGGATTGAGATCGCCTGCGGTGACGGGCTTACTCTGCGCATTACCCAGCTGCAGGCTGAAGGCGGCAAGCGAATGGCTGCTGCAGATTATCTCCGCGGTCACAGCGTGCAGGTGGGCGTATGAGAGAGAAGAGAAACCCCTCTGCCCGCGATACGGCGCTGGAGGTCCTCATGCAGGTGGACAGAGCCAATGCCTGGTCGGATGGCAGCTTGAAGCGTACCATTGCCAAGAATAAGCTGGATCATCGTGATGCAGCTCTGGCCACCCGGCTTAGTTATGGCGTTATTCAGAATAAGCTGCTGCTGGACTACTATATCAGCTGCTACTGCACGCAGAAGGCAGAGAAGCTGGAGCCGGTGATCCGCAACATTCTGCGTCTGGGCGGCTATCAGATTCTCTTCATGGATAAGATTCCCCACCGTGCTGCCGTCAATGAGGCGGTAGAGATGACCAAGCGCTACGGGCGATACAAGGCCGCCGGTATGGTCAATGCGGTGCTGCGGAAATTTGTCGATCACTGGATGGATATGCCGGCTCTGCCCAATGGCACTACGGTGGACTATCTTTCCGTTCGCTATAGCCACCCCAAATGGCTGGTGGAGCGTTTGGTAGAGCTGCTGGGACCGGAAGAGGCAGAAGGGTATCTGCGAATGAATAATGAGATCGTCCCTACCACCGTCCAAACCAACCTTTTGAAGACAACGCCGGAGGAACTGGAGAAGGAACTGCGGCAGAGCGGTGTTACGGTAGAGACTCATCCTTGGCTTGCGGGCTGCTTTGAGGTATCCGGTACCGGCGATTTGGAGAGCCTGCCTGCCTTTACAGAGGGACACTTTACGGTGCAGGATGCTGCGGCACGTTTGGTTTCTACCGTGGCTGCTCCACAGCCCACAGATCGGGTATTGGATATCTGCGCAGCCCCCGGTGGCAAGTCCTTTGCACTGGCCATTGATATGGGGGATCGGGGGCAGATCGTCTCCTGTGACATTCATCCCCATAAGCTGAAGCTGATTGAAAGCAGCGCTGAGCGGTTAGGGATCACCAGTGTCCGTGCCGCACTGGCCGACGGACGTGAACATCATGCTGCGTGGCAGCAGGCGGCGGATTTAGTCGTGGCTGATGTGCCCTGTTCCGGCTTGGGCATTATTCGCAAGAAGCCGGATATTCGCTATAAGAATCCCAAGGAGCTGGCGCAGCTCCCCAAGATCCAGTTGGAGATTCTGGAAAATGCGTCTACTTATGTACGTCCCGGTGGCGTGTTGGTGTACTCTACCTGCACGGTGCTGCCGGAGGAGAACGAAGGTGTGACGGAGGAATTCCTGTCTCGCCATATTGATTTTACATTGGAAAAATTCACGCTGCCACTGCCGATCGGCCCCAGTCAGGGGCACTTGACATTGTGGCCTCAGCGGTTTGGTACGGACGGATTTTATATCTGCCGTATGCGCAGGAAATGAGGATGAGCATGATTGACATCAAGTCCATGACACTGCAGGAGATTACGGAGGCCTGCCGCCAGATGGGCGAGCCGGCTTTCCGCGGCAAGCAGATTTTTGTGTGGCTCCATAAGGGCGTCACGTCCTTCGATGAGATGAGCAACCTGTCCAAGGCTTTGCGGGAAAAGCTGAAGGAGCGGTATGTGATTACCGTGCCGACCATTGCCCGCAAGCAGGTTTCCAAATTGGACGGAACAATCAAATATCTGTGGGAGCTTGATGACGGCAATTGCATTGAGACGGTTTTGATGCAGTACCACCACGGGAACACCGTCTGTATTTCCTCTCAAGTGGGCTGCCGGATGGGGTGTGCGTTCTGTGCCTCTACGATTGCCGGTAAGGTGCGGGATCTGCAGCCATCGGAGATGGTCAATCAGGTGCTGTTCACCCAGCTGGACAGCGGTTTAGAAATCTCCAATATCGTGCTTATGGGGATTGGTGAGCCGATGGATAACCGTGACAACGTAATGCGGTTTCTGGAACTCATCAACCACCCGGACGGCATGAATATTGGGATGCGGCACATTAGCCTCTCTACTTGCGGCGTTGTGCCCGGAATCGATGCGCTGGCTGACTGCGGGCTGCAGCTGACGCTGTCTGTGTCGCTCCATGCGCCGGACAGTGAAACACGCTCCCGGATCATGCCAGTGAATAAGGCATATGACGTGGAAGAGCTGTTTGCGGCCTGCCATCGCTATTTTCAAAAAACCGGACGTCGGATTTCCTTTGAATATGCTATGATTGACGGGGTCAACGACAACGATTGGCAGGCGGATCTCATTGCAAAGCGGATCCACGGTATGCCCGGTCATGTGAATCTGATCCCACTGAACGACGTGGTAGAAAGCCCGTTTAAACCCAGCAAGCGGATTGCTGCTTTTCAAAAACGATTGGAATCCCACGGCATCACTGCCACTGTGCGGCGAAGCCTGGGTGGAGATATTGATGCATCCTGCGGCCAGTTGCGCCGCAAGGCTATGGAGGAAGGGGGAGCGCTTCATACATGAGAGTTTGGGGAACCACGGATGTAGGACTGGTACGCAACGAGAATCAGGATGCCTACAGCATCCGTGAGGTAAAGGAATATACCTCTGCTGTTGTCTGTGATGGAATGGGCGGTACCAACGGTGGCCGCGTGGCCAGTTCCCTTGCGGTGGAGGTCTACCAGCAGGAGCTGGTGGGAAAGCTTCGCAGCGCCATGAGCGCTCAGGAAATAGCTCTTACCATGAGCGATAGTGTGACAAAGGCCAATGAAGCGATTCGGCAGCGGGCTGCAGAGGATAAAGAGTATCAACAGATGGGAACCACACTGGTGGCTGCTGTTGCGGGAAAGGAATGGGCAACCCTGGCCAATGTCGGTGACAGCCGCGCCTATCACATCAACCGCAGCGGTATCCGACAGATCACCCGTGACCACTCCGTGGTAGAAAATCTGGTGGAGCGGGGCGATCTGACACCGGAGGAGGCAAAGCATCATCCACGCCGCAATCTGATTACCAGAGCGCTGGGCCCGGACGCAGATGTGCAGACGGATACATTTGAATTGCCATGGAAGCAGGGAGATTTCATCCTGCTTTGTTCCGATGGATTGGTCAATACCGTATCGGATCAGGAAATCCTGTTCGAGGTTATTCATAACGGCGAACCAGATACCTGTCTGGATCGGCTTTTAGATCTATCCAAGCAGCGGGGAGCACCGGACAATGTGACGATGCTCCTGATGATGAATATTTAATCTCCAAAAGACGAAAGGAACGGTCATATATGGATCAGTATATTGGAAAAATGCTGGACAACCGCTACGAGATCATGGAGCTGATCGGCAGCGGTGGTATGGCAAATGTCTATAAGGCGAAATGCCATCGGCTGAACCGCATGGTTGCTGTAAAAATTCTCAAGAGTGAACTGGCGGAGAACGCTGATTTCCGCCGCCGCTTCCGGGATGAGTCTCGGGCTGTGGCGCAGCTGTCCCATGCTAATATTGTCTCTGTTTACGATGTGTCTCGCAGCGGCGATGTGGAGTATATTGTCATGGAGCTGATCGAGGGGATTACGCTCAAGCAGTACATGGAGCGTCGCGGTCAGATGGACTGGCGCGAAGCACTGCACTTTATCACCCAGATCATGCGTGGTTTGAGCCATGCCCACAGCCGTGGTATCATCCATCGGGATATCAAGCCCCAGAATATTATGATTCTGCGGGATGGCAGCGTGAAGGTAGCCGATTTCGGCATTGCCTGCCTTGCCAGTGCAGGACAGACACTGACACAGGAAGCACTGGGCTCCGTACATTATATTTCCCCGGAGCAGGCTCGTGGTGATCGGACGGATGCCCGTTCGGACATCTATTCCGCCGGTGTAGTACTCTATGAGATGCTGACGGGTAAGCTGCCTTTTGATGGAGACAGCGCTGTTTCCGTGGCGATCCAGCACTTGAGCTCTGTGCCGCTGGCACCGCGCTCTATTAATCCCGAGATCCCCGAGGCACTGGAGCTCATTTGCATGAAAGCGATGACGCCCAATGCGGATAAGCGCTATGCTACCGCCGATGAGATGATTGAAGATCTGGAGAAATTCCGTAAAGATCCCAACATGGATGTGGAGTATATTCGGACAGAGCTGGAGGAAGATGTCAACAGCGAGCCGACGCAGGCTATTAAGCCTTCTGAGGTCGCAGCGATCACTCGTGCCAGCCATAAGGCGGGTATGCGCAATAACGCTGAAGACGATGAAGCGGCTGAGAAAGAGCGGACGCGCAAGCTGATGGCGATTATCGGTGGTTCTTTTGCGGCGGTACTGATTCTGGTAGTACTTCTCTTTAAGGTTTTCGGAAGCTTCGGTACCAGTACAGAAACAGATGGCCATGTGGTGCCGGATCTGCTTGGTAAGACAGTGGAACAGGCCAATCAGATGACGGAAGTTCGGGATATTTTCCAAATTGAAGTTCTGGGTACAAAAGACAGTGATCGCTATGAAGCAGGCCAAATCATTGAGCAGGATCCTGTTGCCGGGCGCACGAGAAAAAATAACTTGGTGATCCATGTTTACGTTTGCGCGAAGGAAGAAAAGGAAGTTATGCCGCCGCTGACAGGTATGAATTATCAGGAGGCAAAGGTTCAGCTGAATAATATGGGCTTAGGCCTAAAATGTGATATCCGTGAGGAGTTCAGCGATGAATACAAAGAGGGGGATGTGATCTCCACGGTTCCCGCAGCAAATGAGGAACTCAAAAAGGGAAATTCCGTCCTATTGGTTGTCAGCAAGGGGCCGGAAAAGAAGCCGATAGTAATCCCGTCCTTTACTGGAATGTCGGTGGATGAGGCTTCCGCAGAAGCTCAGAAACTCGGTTTGACGGTGGGCGAGCACCAGTTTGCTTACAGCACTCAGCCGGTGGGGCAGGTAATCGAACAGTCGATTGCAGCAACAACCAGCGTAGAAGAGGGAACAGAAATCATCTTTACGGTCAGCAAGGGCGGCGAGCCGAAGAGTCAGGCGGTCACCTTCGCTATCCCGGAAACCTATAGCGGTGAGGTAACCGTTTCCTTTATGCAGGACGGAATGTCCCGTGGTGAGATCGTGGTCACACTGGAAGAGGAGAAAGGCGGCAGCGTCAGCTATACCTTCAGTGGTGAAGCCGGTACGACCTCTACGGTAAAAGCCTTTATTGGCGATAAGGAGATTGGCTCGGAGGAGATTAAATTTTGAGCCGGGGCAGAATTGAAAAGGCCTTGAGTGGCTTTTACTACGTCAATACAGGTGAGGAAGTGCTGCAGTGCCGCGCCCGCGGAAAATTCCGTCGAGAGGGAATGTCTCCATTGGTGGGAGATTGGGTGGAGGTACGGCTTCTAGGTGGCGGTGAGGGCTTCGTGGAAGCCATCGAGCCGCGCAAAAATGTATTTACCCGTCCTGCGGCCGCCAACATCGACCAGCTGGTGATTATTGCTTCCGGAGCTATTCCAATCACTGATCCCTATCTTATCGACCGTATTTCGGCCATTGCAGCGCTGAAGGGCTGTGATGTGCTGGTGTGTCTCAACAAGAGTGATCTTGATCGTGCGGAGGATTTGTACGAGATCTACCAACATTCGGCTATCCCTGTGTTGCGTATCAGCGCGGAGACAGGAGAGGGACTGGAAGATCTACGAAAGAGAATATCTGGAAAGTTAAATGCCTTTACAGGAAATTCCGGCGTCGGAAAGTCCAGTATCCTCAATGCACTGGATAAATCGTTCGCCTTGCCGGTGGGTGAGGTGAGTAAAGCGCTGGGGCGTGGCCGCCATACGACTCGCCATGTAGAGATGTTTTCACTGGGTGAGGAGACCTATGTCATCGATACCCCCGGCTTTTCTTCCTTTGATACGGAGGCTCTGAATCTGGAACTAAAACAGCATCTTCCGGAGACCTTTCCGGAGTTTCTGCCCTATCTGGATGAGTGCCGCTTTGTAGGCTGTCGCCACATCAAGGAGAAAGGCTGCGCCGTTTTACAGGCAGTAAAAGAGGGGAAGATTCCGCGCTCTCGCCATGCCAGCTATGTTCGTCTTGCAGAGGAATTAAAAGACTGTAAGGAATGGGAACGAAAATAAAAAGAGATGGATTCTTGCGAATCCATCTCTTTTTTTGCACTGCGGCGAAAATGCGGCTGACGGCTTATTCTGACCGATTTCAGCATAAGACAACGGTATAATAGGTGTACGGGAGGTGAGCGGATGACGGTGATCTACATCGACCAGGTGTTTGTGCTGAATCTTACAGTGGACTATTTGCTGCTCCTATGTACGGCGCGGCTGGCCGGCGCCCCTCTACGCCGATGGAGATTGTTATTGTGCGCGGTGATAGGAGCATTCTATGCGGTAGCGGTTTTCCTTCCGGGAGGAGAGCTTTTGGTCTGTGCGCCATGCAAAGCAGCGGTGGGATTGCTCCTATCCTATCTGGCTTTTCGCCCCGTCCCACACTGTTGGCGATTGATGGCGCTCTTTTTTTTGCTGTCCGGTGCCTTGGCGGGTTTATTGCTGGCGGTAGGTTTGGCGGCAGGAAGCCCCGGTGTTCTCTTCCGCCGCCTGTATTATGCGCAAATCAATTGGCCGATTCTGCTGCTGACAACAGCTTTGATGACGATGTTATTGCATCTGGTCTTTCGGCAGGGAGCCCGGCACGGAGGAGGAGAGATTATGACAGTTACCGTATCACTTCATCAACAACTGCGGCAGATTTCAGTGCTGTACGACACAGGGAATACACTGCGCGAGCCAGGAACCGGCCAACCAGTGCTTGTTTTGGAACAGGCTGCTCTGGTAAGTCTGTGGCCAACGGAGATTCAAACGATTCTGAGTAGTAAATTGCCGCCGGAGGAAAAGATGGTGCTGCTGCACCAAAAGGGGGCCGGGACGGATTTTACGCTGCTGCCGTTTCGCAGTGTGGGGAATGCATCCGGTCTGCTGTTAGCGGTGCGCAGCGACTACATAAGCGTAGAAAAGAAAAAATATCCCCGAACACTGGTGGCACTGGCAGAAGGGCCGCTTAACGATGGTGGTGGCTACGTCGGATTATGGGGTGGCATGGAGATGAAAGGAGGACGGCATGATACGAAGACTCGTAGAGAAACTGCGGCTGTGGATCGTCAGGCACAGCAGGCCGGATAAGGTTATGTACATCGGCGGGAGCGATACGCTGCCGCCGCCGCTGACAAGGGAAGAAGAGCGGGATTTGGTAACGCGACTGGCACAAGGGGAGCTTCCGGTACGCCAGACATTGATCGAGCACAATCTGCGTCTGGTGGTTTACATCGCAAAGCGCTTTGAAAATACGGGAATCAATATTGAAGACTTGATTTCCATCGGGACCATCGGGCTGATTAAAGCCATCAACACGTTTCGAGCGGATAAAAATATCAAGCTGGCTACTTATGCCTCCCGCTGTATTGAAAATGAGATTTTGATGTATCTGCGGAAGAATTCCTCGCAGCGCACAGAGGTCAGCTTCGATGAGCCGCTCAACACCGATTGGGACGGCAAAGAACTTCTTTTGTCCGATGTATTGGGGACAGATGGCGATGTGGTTATGCGACCCATCGAGGAGGACGTGGATCGCAAGCTATTAGGTGATGCGGTGTCTCGGCTCTCCGGCCGGGAACGGGAGATCATCACGCTGCGTTTTGGCCTCTACGGGCATAGGGAGCTGACACAAAAGGAAGTAGCCGACCGTCTGGGCATTTCGCAGTCCTATATCTCACGCTTGGAAAAGAGAATCATCGCGCGGCTTCGTCGCGAGATCATTCGCATGAGCTGAAAAAAAGACAGCATCTGCACTATGCAGATGCTGTCTTTTTTATTATGTTGTAAATTAGTCCAGCAGCAGAGCGGAAGGGCGATTCACGACCATCATGTTATAGGAGCGCAGAGAATGGTAGTCCTCCTTATCCAGTTTGATGGTGTTAAATAGTTTGTCATTTTCCTCCAGCGGCTCTTTGGAAATCAGCGCCTTCATGGCGATGGGAGCAAAGAACGGCGTGCTGCCGATGCCGGAAAGCAGACCGATGGCGGGCATACGATTTTGCATGGGATTGAGCATGCAGATATACATTTTCTCCGCCTCGTTGATCTGGTTGGTGAGCACCATATGGGTGATGGTGTCATAGGGCTTCATCTCGCCGGTAAACAGATGCTGGCAACGGTCGGGCTCAGAAAAAGATGCCACACCTGCATACAGCATCACGTCAATGGCTTTGCCGGAAACGTCAGGGGAGAAGCAGAGCAGAGAACGGACAATCTGGTGGATCCGCCCGTCATAATAATACATATAAGCCCGAGGCTGGTTGAAATAGAAACTCTTGGGCAGAACCAAGTCATTATTAAAGATAGGCGGCTGATAGTCGATAAAGCACTTTAAATCAATATCCAACGCCTTGGAAATCTCGTACAACGTTTCAATATCGATCGTAATGGTTCCGTTCTCATACTTGGACAACGTAGCCTTACTCTTATTGATCATGGCAGAAAACTCTTCAATGGTATAGCCACGACTTTTGCGGTACTTTTTGATCCGCTGTCCAACGTGATAGGAAAAAGAACCCACAACATCACCTCCATACGCT
>RCNI01000869.1_pt1 | contig 17517 bp, 17 predicted proteins | sample 2041151 | NCBI WGS metagenome assembly RCNI01 (sample SAMN09708214, study PRJNA481090) | feces metagenome | isolation source: feces | place: Antarctica: Albino Rookery | reverse complement strand
ATATGTATGATTATTATCCAATTTCGAGACGACATGATAATTTATCACAAGAAATATTTAAAGAAATAAAGGGAAAAAGTAATGATAAAGATGTGCTAAATTCATTTTGTAGATGTTTTCTTAAAAGGAAAATTCCGGAAAAGCCATATGGGATTTTTGTTGTACCATCAAGTCAAGTTGGTAAGTGGAATGAACAACTAACAGATTATGTCGTGCCTATTTTAGTAGAAAAGATGGGGTTAATTGATTGCTCTAAATATTTATATAGGCATACTCCTCATGAAAAGCAAGCATATGGAGGAGATAGAAGTATAGAATCACATCTTAAAACACTGCAAGTACAATATGAACTTCCTGATTTAGAAGGAGCATTTATAATTGATGATATTACAACAACAGGGAATATTTTTAAAGCATGTCAAAAGTTATTGATTGAAAAAGGAATAGAAACAGATAATATTTATTGTGCAGCGATTGGCGGTACAGTTTAGAGAAGCAAGGAAGAAGAAATAATGCATTATGTTTGGAGTGCAAAGAAAAGTTATAATTTCTAGTATGAAGTTTAAACTATACATAATTTATTTGATAAATCTTGGAATGGAGAGGAGTTACTATGAGAGAAAAGAATTATATCGGAGAGTTCCCGTATGGATGTAATTGCTTTAACCTTGCGCAAATAGAAAAAGAATTGGGGCTTAAGAAAATTTATAGTATTTCGACAATAAAAGTTGCAAGGAAGAATAAGGAGTTCGAAAATATGATGAAAGTTGTAAATGAAAAGTGTTTAGATAAGCATGTCTGGGGACTTTTTGGAAACAACGGAGAGGATCGGTGGATTGCGTTACAAGTAGCGAGTATATCAGAGAAAGGATCAGATATAAGAAAGGAAATAAGAACTGATTTTAATAGAATGTTACCATTTTCTTCAGAAGATGATATCAGAGAGTGGAAAAGTTATTTTCATGGAATTGTTATGGTAGTAGAAGAAGGACAAGATGTTGTCTGTCAAAAATATCAAAAAATGAAAAACTTATGTGATACGTTGATGATTGCGATTGTCGATGAAGAAAATAAATTGCCGGAGTTTACAGATGAGGACATTAGTAAATATCAAAAATTTGAAATTGAGCTTGCAAAAAAGACGAAACCACTTTTTTGGAATCCATTCGGAAAAGAATGGAGATACCTATAAGATAGAAAAATTCATAAATTTTGATAAAAGAAAAATCATAATTTCCAAATATGGAGAACTATGACTTTTTGTGGATTATTTACAAGCAACAATGAGTTCCCAATTGTTCTGAATTTTAACAAGCAGGAGGTAGAAATCTTTGATGTTGACAGGATTTTCTCCAGTTTCATAGTTGGTTAAAAGGCAACAAAGTTTCTCATATAATTCATCATATTGCATTTTAGGGCTCCTTTCAAAAATAAAAATTGTATTAATTTTTAGAAAATTACAAATCAAAACGCATATTTCAGACTTTTGATTGTTGGTATGTTACCTCTGGTTGTGGAAGTAGTCAAGTAATCTATGTGTTAAAGGGATATACGGGTAGAGAAAAGTTTCATTGGTAGGAAACAAGAGGGGGTATTATTCAAATTATATATGAGATTGTAGAGAATTTTATTAGTAAATTAAGATATGAATACTTTTCCGGTTTAGAGAAGTCCGTAAAAGAATGCATTGATATCGGTATGGAAGATTTTAGCAAGGGCAACAAGTTCTGATACCTTGATGTTCATGCGGTTGGTTTCCAGCTTGGCATAGGTGCTTTTGGACACAGAAATTCCCATCAGGTTCAATTTTGCAATGACCTGATCTTGAGTAAGTTTATTCGCATAACGGATTGTCTGGATATTTTTTCCAATATCCATATCTGGTCTGATTTTCTGCATTATAAAGTCCTTCCATTTCTTAAATGTTTCGCAATAAAGAAACTTTGTATTGATTTTACTGGTTTCACTTTTTATAATGTTTCGTAATAATGAATTATTTACAAGAAGGGTGATGAGTATGCATCAAAAGGATATGGAGCGGTTTGCTTTCCTGTTTTTATGCAGGAAGCGTGACAGAGAAATCTTGTTGGGAAAAGAAAAGATGACGTTTTCAGACTTGGATAGGCTGACGTATGTGACTGATTTTTTAGGATTAAACTTATATAACCTGGAAATCTAGAATGAGTATGCAGGACAGTTTGGCGAAAAATTTCGGCAGTTGGAATTGTTATACGATGAAACTTGTAGCATCGTATTGTGGGAGTCGACAGAAGCAGATGAGCATCTGCATGAGCGATGGCTCCAGGAATTTTGCACCTAGGTATCGGATAAGGAAATTCGGGAACAGCTGCAACAAATTATAAAACAACAATATCAGGAACAAGGGATGGTGGATCCCACAGAGACAGACATCGTGTAGGTGCCTGTCTTTTTTTCGCAGAAAATTAGGAAAAGATTTTGAAGGGAGGTGATAGGAAACGTGAGTATCAGTATCCATGAGTTACTGGCAGTAGCCAGGGAATCGGAAGGTGTGAAGGCAGTTAAGGGTGATGCCATACTGTGTGGAAAACGCTTTGCACCGGATACCCGATATATGGTGGAGTTTTTGTTGTTGGAGCAAAAGGAATGGTTCGGGGAAAAGGGAGAGTATTATCGCTATTTCTTGACAAAGGAAGCGTACCGTGAACTAATCGATCTGCAGAATCAGGGAGTCCTGCGATTTCAAAAACAGGCACTTGTTTTAGAGGGAACGCTGCATTATCTTCCAGCCCAGGCATTTATCCGGGACCGGGAGTAGGAAACTTAACAGGCTGGAAAAGAAAAAGTCTTTGCCGGAGCATGGCTCCGAGACCGGGAGCTCTTTCGCCGGAAATTTCTATAGAACGAGAAAGAAGGGAGTGGTAAGCAATGATCATTGGAATCGATCACGGGTATTATGCCATTAAAACAAAACAGGTGTATTTCCCAACGGGACTGATGCGATACACCTATGAACCTTATACCATGCAGAATGTTCTCCAATACGGTGGCACTTATTATGTGTGTGGGACTGGGCGGCAGACTTTAGTGAAGGACAAGACTGCCAATGACAATTATTATCTTTTGACGTTGGCTGCACTGGCACAGGAGATTCGGAAGCGAAAAGGGGAGAGAACTGCCAAGGTTGTTCTTGTAGCCGGACTTCCCCTTACCGGGTTTGGAAGGGAAAAACAGAAATTTAAGGAATATCTGTTTCGGAAGGAACAGCCTGTCCGCTTTTTCTACGAAGGGGAACGCTATGAAATCCAGATTGAGGATGTGAAACTGTTCCCTCAAGGGTACTCAGCATTAGCTCTTTATCCGGAATACTTAAAAGATGAACCCTCTGTTCTTCTTGTGGATATCGGAGGATGGACGGTGGACTTAATGCGTCTTGATAATGCGGTTCCCAATGCAGCTACCTGCCGCAGTCTGGAACTGGGTGTCATCCGTTGCATGGATGAGATTCTGGAACAGGTACGCAGAAACACCGGGTTGTCCGTAACGGAGACGCAGATTGAGCGTGTTTTGAATGGAAAGCCCTGCAGTATGCCTGCCGAAGTTGTGTCTTTGATTGAGAAACAGGGCAGGCTATACATTGAAAAGATACTGTCTGCGATCACCGAGGCAGGCTTTGACCTGCGGGCAGTCCCATCTGTTTTCATGGGAGGTGGGGCTGCTATTTTTCAGCACCGTGTAAGTACCCAGGACCGCCTGTGTCGCCCAATTTACCTCACAGACGTCCATGCCAACGCAGCCGGATATGAACGGATTGTAGGGCAGATGAGGACGCTGTGAGTCGCCCGGTCTTTTCCTTTCGCCCAAACCTTAAGAACCCGGAGCATGAAAAAGCGTGGCGGATTTTAATGGAAGTTCCGGCAGGACAGAGGAATCAGTATCTGGTGGATATGATTTTAGAAAAAGAAGAGCGGGAAACTTTGCGAAAACTGATTCAGGAGACGGTTCGGGAAGAATTGAAAAGTGGAAGTATGGAACGATTGCCAGCATGTGAAAAGGAAGAAATTCCAGATCAGATGCTGGATTTTTTATTTCAGATGGAACAGGAGTAAAGGGGGTGAGGCCTATGGACAAGGAATGTATGGCATCGTTGGATATGCTTGGGTTTTGCATACATTTGACATGGATTCTTTAGTGGGTATTGTGAATAGCTTTCTTTCAAACTTTGGAGTATGTTGTGTATAACAAAACGAAAGGAGAAACGCAGATGGCAGAGATGAAGAACATATGCGGAAAGATCCCGGTGGAATTGCATGAGAAGGTACGAGCCGAGATCGAAGAGAAGGAAACGAGTACACAGATATTCATCCGGCAGGTGATTGAAGAACACTTTAACAGACTGGAAGGAAAAGGAGAAGAGAGCATGGAAAAAAGAACATTAGCAGTACAGGTCACAGAGGAATTATTTCAGAGAGTCAAATGGGTAGTCGCGAAGGAAGGCATCAAACAGAAAGATTTTATCATCCGCATTATAGAGAAAGCGGTGGAAGAGGTAGAAGCCAAATGGCAGGAGCTAGAGCAGCCGGAAGAAACCGCAAAAGCAGACCGAATGGAAGAGGTGGAAGAGTCTACAGAAGAGACTGATGAGGAAGAGATTACAGAAGAGGTGGAAGATGTGGAGGAAGAGCCGGATGATGAGAACTTCGAAGAATCCACAGAACTGGAAGAGGTAGAAGCGGATACAGAATTTTTTGAAGATGCAGATGAAGAAGAGGAACTTCCAGAAGTCGAGGAAGAAACCGGAGAAATCGCATAATGCCAAAGAAATAGAACTATAAAACTTGCAGGCGGTGTGGAAAAGAAACCATGCCGCCTGCTTTTTCTCAGCAAAGGAGGTTGATAGCCGCAACCATTCGATTTTTTGATTTATTCAGCGGGATCGGGGGATTCCGGGAAGGGTTAAGACGTGCAGGCGGTTTTACCTGTGTGGGACACTGCGAGGTGGATACTTATGCGGATAAGAACTACCGATTGCTGTTCGACACAGAAGGGGAGTGGTTTTGTGATGACGCAAGAAAAATCGAAACAGACCGAATGCCAGACTTTGATCTTTTGTGTGCAGGATTTCCTTGCCAGGCATTCTCTATCGCCGGAAAGCGGGGAGGATTTGCAGATGCCAGAGGAACTCTGTTCTTCGAGATTGCCAGACTGGTTGCAGACAAGCGACCTGCGTATTTCATCCTTGAAAATGTTCCCGGACTGCTTTCGCATGACAAAGGCAGGACGTTTCACACCATCCTCAGTACGTTATCTGAGCTGGGGTACGGTGTGGAATGGAAAGTGCTTAACAGCAAGGATTTTGGAGTCCCCCAATCCAGAAAGCGGGTGTATCTTGTCGGATATCTTGATCGAAGATGTGCCGGAAAAATATTACCTTTCCCAACAGCAAATGGAACGCCTCTTGTTCAAGTCCAGACGGGCAGACAGGGAGAAAGAGTCTACCACGCAGAAGGGTTAAGCTGTACCCTGACTTCCGGAGCAGGAGGTGTAGGTGGCAAAACAGGATTGTATGAGGTTGGTGTTCCTATTAAGGAGAATACCAAGCAGGGTTATAAGATGGCGTATCCGGGGGACAGCATTGACTTAGGCTATGCAGGAATGAACACCCGGAGAGGGCGTGTAGGACATCAGATTGCCCACACCCTGACCACCGGAATCCAGCAGGGAACGCTTCATTTCGTAGATCTGTCTCCGCCGCCTTTGGTAACAGAGCATTGCAGATGTCTAAATACCAGACAGTCCGGGATCCATAATCACAAGGGAGAATGTTCCGGAGTCTTAAAAGAGGAAGGTGCCAGGGCAGTACTGACTCCGGGAAGAGCAGAAACCCGGCAAAATGGACGGAGAATGAAAGAACCGGAAGAGCCGATGTTTACCATCACGGCAACAGACCGGCATGGCGTTGCCTATCAGGGCAGAATCCGAAGGCTGGTGCCAAGGGAGTGTCTGCGTCTGCAGGGTTTTTATGACTGGCAGATTGACCGCATCGAACAGGATACTTCCGACAGCCAGCTTTACAAACAGGCTGGAAACGGAGTGACCGTCAACGTGATTGAAGCCATTGGAACGCTTCTTCAACAAGTAGATGCAGAGATCCGGGCAGAGGATGAGAAGGAGTAACGCAGTATGGCGATTGGAATTCAGGACCAGTACTTCGGTACAGAGATTGAGATGACAGGCATCACCAGGCAGAGGGCTGCGGAGGTAGTCGCAGAGATGTTTGGAACAAGGGCAGTTTGTGATGGTGGATATTATGGAGTCTGGTCTGTGACAGACCAGGAAGGGAAGAAGTGGAAGTTTATGTACGATGGAAGTATCTATACGGAACGCAGGGAGCGTGGACGCATGGTTCATGTCGGAAGTGAATACAGCACCGAAATGGTCAGTCCGAAACTTTCCTATGGAGAGATGGGAAAACTGCAGGAAGTGGTGCGGTGTTTGAGACACCATGGGGCGAAGGTAAATGCGTCCTGCGGGCAGCATGTTCATGTGGATGCTTCCAACCATACTCCAAGAAGCCTTAAAAATGCCATGACCATTATGTATTCCAAAGAGGATATCCTGTTCAAAGCATTGAAAGTGCAGACATCTAGGGAAGATAATTACTGTCAGAAAGTGCGTCCCATTGTGTTGGAAAAGATCCGCCGGATGCCAAATAACACGATTTCCATGGAAAGGCTGAAACAGATCTGGTATGAAGGCAGGGATGGTAGTCATAATCATTATGACAATACTCGGTATTATGCGTTGAACTTGCACGCTGTGTTTTCTAAAGGAACGCTGGAATGGAGATGTTTTGAAAGTACCCTTCATGCAGGAAAGGTACGGGCAAATATTACCTTGGCGCTTGCTATTTCCGCCCAGGCAATCAATCAGAAATGCACCCAGATGCGGAAAACGGAGATCACAGAAAATCCGGCATTTACCTTTCGAACTTTTTTGTTACGGTTGGGGCTGATTGGGCCGGAATATAAAAATGTCCGAAAACATCTGCTTGCCAATCTGGAAGGAGACCGGGCATGGAGATATGACCGCAGTACTTATGAATGTTTGAACCGAAATCATCGGACAGAGGATGTCCGCTAGGAGGTAGAGATGAAAGAAACGTATTATTTTGCCTATGGCAGTAACATGAATTTAGACCAGATGGCATACCGCTGTCTGGCAGCTTCTGTTGTGGGGAATGTCAAGCTGGACGGGTATCGCCTGACTTTCTGTGGTAGGGGAAAGGGAAGCGGTGTTGCCACCATTCTGCCGGAAGAGGGAAGTCAGGTGGAAGGGGTACTTTGGAAGATTACTCCGGAGTGCGAAAAGAGCCTGGACTTTTATGAAGGCTATCCCCATCTGTATGGAAAAGAGTCTGTTCTTGTCCAGGGAAAGGATGGTGTGAAACGGGAAGTCATGGCATATACCATGAATGCGCCTTATAAGGATCAGCCGGCTATTCCCTCAGATCTTTATTTTATGGGGATCGTGGAAGGCTGCCATCAGAATGGGATTTCCAGCCGTTCCGTCACCGATGCGTTAAAGCGTGTCCGGGAAGAAGTGGGCAGACAGAAATCTAGTCAAAAGAAAACAGAAGTCAGCAGATAACAAAGCCGCAGGGGAAAGCCTCTGCGGTATTTTTAACGAAAAAAGGAGAATGCAATGAAGAGCAGAAATATCAAAACAAGAATAGCAGCCTTTGGGCTTGCCCTGCTCATGGGATTGAGTCCGCTTGGAAATTTGGCGGATGTCCATGCGGCAGAAATGCAAAATCTGTCAGAACCAGTAACAGAGAATGGAGAAACACCTGAAACGGAACAGACAGCGGGTGCTTCAGATATTACCGGACAGCTGGTAACAGCAGAAGATATTACAAAAGACATTTCCGACAAGGATTTTATGGCAGAGACTTGTATGGAAGGTATCCATTACGATCCGGAGAAAGAGAATGTTACTTTAGAGCGCATTGAAGCAGAGGATGGAAGCGCATACCATCCAGATCAGGCAGGTACTTATCTTGCAACCTACTGGGTTGTGCCAAAGGATGCGCGTGACAGTTATTTTGTCAGCAGAAAAATTATTTTGACGGATACGGAAGGACAGGCCCATGCAGAAGAAAACGGTGGGCAGAAACAGAAGGAGGATACGAAATCCGAAGAAGATTCGGAGACGCCTGTGCAGGAGATCCCGGAGGTGGAAGTAACGGTATCCGGGGAAGATGCAGATGCACAGGCAGCAAGGGAATTGGAAGAAAAGATTGAGGATGGGGAAGTGATGATGCTTTCCGGTGCAGAAAATACCTTTACTGCAAGGGAAACCGTACATCTGGAAAAAGGAGAGACCATCTACTATCCCAGTTATATTGGAAATTATCTGACCTGCTGGTTTTATGTGAATGGAAAGATTGCCTATTGTCTGGAATCCCATCGTGCTTCACCGCCGAGTGGAGACTATGTAGCAGAAATCTTGGACAGCAATAAGAACCTGCAGAAGGTACTGTACTATGGCTATGGCGGTGCCGGGGATATCACAGGAAGCTATCTGTCCGGGAAAAGTGCGGAAGAGAAATATGTTTATACCCATATCGCAGCCAGCTATGCTTACGCAGGTGAGGCAGGATTTATGGGATGTAAATATGAGGACTTAGTAAAAGCAGGCGTGATCGCTTATATTGACTATCTGTTTGCCATGGAAGAGCCGCCGAAAGGGGAGATTTCTCTTTCTAAAACATCCGTAAAAGCAGTCCGAGATGGAAATGTGCAGAAAACACCGGATATAACCTTGTCCGGAGATCATCGAAACTATATTTCCGTTAATGTGCCAAAAGATGTCACCATTTATAACAAGACAAAGGGAACTTCCGCAGAGAATAGTGCGTTGAAGATTTATGGTGGAGATACCTTTTATCTGACTGCCCCAATGCTTTATACCGGAAGTTATTCCTCCGGGGAACTGCATGGAGCCATAGGGGAGACTTGGAGAACGTTGGTGTTATCCACAGGAAACAACAATCAGGATATTGGGGTCTTTGAATCTGAAAAAGCCAATCCGGTAAGTTTTACCGTAGACTGGCTGGAGATGACAAGGATTGAACTCCTTAAAAAAGATGCAGATACCAAGAACCCATTGGATGGTGCAGTCTATGGCATTTATACAGACAGCAAATGTGAACATCTGTTAATGGAAATGCCAGCCACAGGAGAAGATGGAAAAGCAGTCAGCGACTATTTTGAATCTGCCATCAAGACTGTGTATGTGAAAGAAATCAAAGTTCCAGATAAATACGCACAGAGTGATGTGATCCATAAGGTGGATGTGGAAGCCGGAAAGACGGTTACGGTTACTGCAACCGATGAGAGGGTAAAGGGTGCTGTTCATATCAAAAAGATTGATAAGGAGACGCAGGATTTTCTTCCACAGGGAGACAGTTCCCTTGCAGGAGCCGTGTATGGTCTGTATGCCAGAGAAGATATTGTACACCCGGACGGAAAGACAGGCGTTTTGTTCAAAAAAGACAGTCTCATCGCGCAGGGTGTGATCAAGGAAGATGGAACATTAGATTTTTTTGAACTGTATTTGGGAAAAATGTATGTGAAAGAGATCACTCCGCCGGAAGGTTATACGGTAGATGAAACAGAATATGACGTGGACCTTACCTATGAAGGGCAGAAAGTGACAGAGGTAACCAGAGATCTGATGGTACAGGAGCAGGTGAAGAAGCAGGCGTTCCAGCTTATCAAGATCAGTGAAGATGGAGACCAGACAGAGACAGACCTTGTGGAAGGTGCAGGTTTCAAGGTATATTTGGTCAGCAACCTGTCTAAAGTAAAGAGCGGGGAATTACAGCCATCCAATGGGGAGCAGTTTACTGCGGAAGATTTCCGTGGCTACGATTTCAGTAAGGAAGAAGTGGCAGTAACCTATATAGATGGAAAGGCAGTCCCGGTACCGGAATTGATTACAGATAAAAAGGGATATGCCCTTAGTCCGGAGCTTCCGTATGGTCTTTATGTGGTAGAGGAAAGCACCGTGCCGGAGAACTTGAAAGCCATTGATCCGTTTTTGGTGAAGGTTGATGAGGACAGCAGAGAGCCGATGGTATGGCGTGTATTCGATGACCGCCCGTTTGAATTTTTATTAAAGATTGTGAAAAAGGATGCACAGACAGGCAATCCGGTTTTAAAAGCAGGTGCTTCCTATAAAATCTTTGACATGGAAAAAGAGGAATATGTAGAGCAGACAATATTCTATCCGAAGAAAGAGATCATCAGCGTTTTTAAGACAAATGAGGAAGGCTATCTGGTCACACCGGAAGAACTGAAATGTTCCACTTACCGGATTGAAGAAGTGAGAGCGCCGGAAGGATTTGTAAGACAGGGGTATGAAATGTCCTTGTACGAAGGGGAAACTGTGATTTCTCCACTAGAAGTGACCGGAAAAGGTAGTTACAAAGAGAACGCCAAAGAGGGAATTGTGATTACTGTTTCCTCAGATACTGCCCATCAGATCGATCCGGATACCGGAGCAGTCATCGTGGAAGTCGAGCAGCCAAATGATGAACAGGTGGGAAGCCTGACACTGACGAAAACCGGGGAACAGCCTGTAGAAGTGACGGGGGATTCCCTGTTTGCAAAAGCAAAGAGACTGGCCGGAAAGATCAAAGATACAGTAACCGGAGAGAATACTGAGACAGAGGTGTTCTATGATTTTGTATATGAAGAATCCGGTGTGGAAGGGGCAACTTTTGAACTGTATGCCAAGGACACCATTTACGCTCCAGACGGTGCGAAAGATGAACAGGGGAATCCGGTCATCCGTTATGAAAAAGATGATCTGGTAGCAACCCTGGTCACAGATAAAGAAGGAAAAGCAGTAGTGAACAATCTTCCATTGGGCTCTTATTATCTGAAAGAAACGGTGGCAGGTGACCATTTCGTACTGAACCCGGAACAGAAAGAATTTACCCTGACCGCAAAGGATGATACTGAGGCTGTGGTTTATGAAGGGGTTGCTTATAAAAATGAAAGACAGAAGATTTCGATTTCCGTAGAGAAAAAAGATGCAGTCACAGAAGAAAAACTGGAAGGCGTGATTTTCGGACTGTATGCAAGAGAGGATATCTTGTCCCAACAGGGTGAAGCCTTAGTGGAAAAAGATACGCTGTTGGAGAAGAAAGCAACGGATGAGAATGGGCAGCTTACCTTTGACAGTGACCTCTATCATGGAAAATATTATGTGAAAGAGGAAGTGAGAAAGCCGGGGTATCTTCCAAATGAAGAAGTCTGGGAAATCGATGCATCTTACGAGGATCAGAACCTTGCTGAAATCCAGCTGACCAAAGAGGTAGAAAACCAGCCAACGGAGAGCCAGTTTACAAAAATGGATGCTACAACTGGAGAAGAGCTGGAAGGAGCCAAACTGCAGATCATCGATAAGGATGGCAACATCGTGGAAGAGTGGATCAGCACGAAAGAACCACATGTGGTATATGGTTTGCCAGAGGGAACTTACATTCTTCATGAAGAGCTGCCGCCTTACGCAGAAGGGTATGTGTCTGCGGAAGATATTGAGTTTGAAGTAAAAGAAGATGGAAGTGTAACGAAAGTAGAGATGAAAGATACCTATTCCAAGGTGGAAATCTCCAAGACAGATATCACGACAGGAGAAGAACTGGAAGGAGCGAAGCTGCAGATCTTAAATAAAGATGGTGAGATTTTGGAAGAGTGGGTAACAGATGGAAAACCGCATCTGGTAGAGAAGCTTCCGGTAGGGGAAGAACTGATTCTGCGTGAGATCACAGCACCGGAAGGTTATGAGATTGCAGAAGATGTGAAGTTTACACTGGAAGATACCATGGAGGTTCAGAAGGTGGAAATGAAGGATACAAGGACACCGGAAACTCCGGGTGTGCCACAGACTGGAGACAACCGCTGGAAAACATTCCTGCTGTTTGGACTCCTGGGAGTATCGGCAGCCGGACTTGTAGCGACTCTGATTTATAAGAAGAGACGTGGGAAAATAGAAAAAACAGATGAAGCGAAAAAAGAAGAGTAGGCTGTGGATGTTGCAGGTGATGTTGTGTGTCATCTGTTTGATGAGTGCAGCATTGCTTTATTATGATTTTGTCATCATTCCCCGGCAGAACCGGGAACTGGCAGAGGATTTAAAATCCCACTTCCCGGAGGTGCTTCCTCCGGGCGGGGGTTCTCTAGGACAGAAAGAGGAACAGGCTGGAAAAGAACCGGAAGTGTCTGCGGTTGACCTTCGATCCATCCAGAGCCAGTATCCGGATGTTCGGGGCTGGCTTACAATCCCGGAGACTGGGATTGATTATCCGGTACTGCAGAGCAGTTCGGAAGATCCGGAGTATTATCTGCGGAGGGATTACAGGGGAAACGACGACCTTAATGGGAGTTTATTTCTCCAGGCAGACTGTATTTTTGGGGAATCCAAGAATCTGACCATCTACGGTCACAACATGAACAGCGGAGCAATGTTCAGGAATCTGGATTAGTACGCCTCCTATAAGTACTGGGAAGTACATCCCAGCGTGTTTTTTCAGACACCGGAAGGGATGGAAGAATTCCAGATAGCGGCAGTTTTAAAAGCCGATGTGTCCATGTTTGACTTCCAGAAAGAATCTTTTCCTAGTCTGCAGGAATTGGAGACTTATGTACAGTAGGCAAAAGCACTGGCACTGTTTGAAACAGGGATAGATGGTGTAGGATGTGAGGAAACTCTGACGCTGGTGACCTGCTCTTATGAGTGGAAGCAAGCCCGAAATATCCTTGTGGCAGTAAAAGTAGGGACTTAATATTGGAAAAGTGTTCAAAGGTGGGGCCTTTCTTCAGGTCTCTGGGGATCTCGAGTACTCTTCGGAGTCAGTAATGTCAGGAAGTGTTCAAAAGTACCCAAAAAGTGCAGAATGTGGGACGAGCTGCAGGTAGGAAGAGGCACTACGGAACAAAAAGTGTTCGAAGTTAAGGGGTGTGCAACGGATCGTGGCGTCTTGTGTAGTCTTGTAGTGTTGGGAAAGTGTTCAAAGATGGGTGCTTTTCCAGCTATTCGGTGGCTTTCTGGAACTGTACATTCAGGGAAGTGTTTGAAAGTACCGAAAAAGTGCGGAATGTGAGACAAGCTACAGCTGGGATGTGGCGATATGGCACGAAAAGTGTTCCAAGTTGCAGAGATGCGCAATGAAACGTGTCATAGTATCGTACAAGGACAGTGTTCAAAAGAATGTGTTTTTGCAGCTATCTGAAGGTATCTACAGTCTATTTAATATTTATATGATCAGTAAATCAGTCAAATAAAGAAGAAATCAGGCAGGATATGTTCCCGTAAAAAGGAAGGAGTCCTGCCTTTTTGCATGAAAGAGAGGAAATTCATATGAGAAAATTTTATACAGCAGAGGCAGTAACCGAAGGACATCCGGACAAATTATGTGACCAGATTGCAGATGCAATCTTGGATGTGTGTCTGAAGGATGATGAAAATTCTAGAGTAGCCTGCGAAGTGCTTGCTACAAAAGGAAATATTATTGTGGCGGGAGAGATTACCAGTGCCTATGAACCGGATGTGTTTGCAGTCGTGCGAAAGGTACTATCTGATGTAGGTTATTCCAGCGAAGGGATTACTATGGATACCTTTGTCCATCGACAGAGTCCCGATATCGCAGAAGCGGTCAAAGCTTCAAAAGAACGAAGGGAAGGAGTGTCTGACAATCAGATAGACTGGTTCCAAGGAGCAGGGGATCAGGGTGTGATGATCGGATATGCTTGTGATGAAACGAAGCAGCTCATGCCCATGCCCGTGGTGTTGGTCAATCGGATTGTCCGGGAATTATCTGCCTGCAGACAAAGTTCTTATATTCAGGGGATCTTACCGGATGGGAAAGCTCAGGTGACGGTAGAGTATGAAAATGGGAAGCCTGTTCGACTGGATAGTGTAGTAGTGTCCTGCCAGCATATGGAAGAAAAAAGTTTGAAAAAGTTGGAGGCAGAGATCCGAAAGAAAGTGTTGCAGCCAGCTCTTCGTCCCTTGCCACCAGATGAGGAAACCAAGATTTATATCAATCCATCGGGGCGTTTTGTCTGTGGAGGACTGGATGCGGATACGGGGCTGACTGGAAGGAAGCTGATGGTAGACAGTTATGGAAGCATGGTTCCCCATGGCGGTGGTGCATTTTCTGGAAAGGATTGTTCAAAAGTGGATCGTTCAGCAGCCTATATGGCTAGATATATCGCTAAGAATATCGTAGCTGCGGGGCTTGCCAGCAAGTGTCAGGTGTCTTTGGCTTATGCAATCGGAGTGGCACAGCCAGTTATGGTGCAGGTGGACACGTTTGGTACGGGAAAAGTGTGTGCCGATGACTGTTTGGAGCTGGCAATCCCCCTGGTGTTTGGGTTGACTCCGAAGCAGATCGTGGATACCCTGCGTCTTACCCGTCCTATTTTCCGACAGACAGCCGCCTTCGGGCATTTCGGAAGAAAAGAGTTTCCGTGGGAGCGCACCGATAAGGTCGAGGCTCTTCGCAATGCGGTGATCTGATGGCTTGGGTTACCGAAGAAGAATATCAGGCAGCCAAGCAGGTGAGAGCCTATGAGTACCTGCAGACGTATCAGCCGGAGAGATTGAAAAAAACACGGACAAGAAATGAATGGCAGCTTCAGGACCATGACAGTTTTAAAATCAATGAGCTCACCAGCAAATGGCATTGGAAGTCCAGGAATATCGGTGGAATGTCTGCCCTTCGGTTTTTGATGCAGGTAGATGGCATGGAATATACGGAAGCAGTAAAAATCTTGTGTGAGCAGACGCCTGTGTATGTTCCCAGAGCAGAACCAGCCCCCAGGAAGAAGACCTTTTCCCTGCCTTTACCCAACGACAGTTTTTACCGGGTGCGGAGATATTTGAACCAAAGGGGAATCCAGGATGATGTGTTGGATTACTGTGTGCAGCTGGGAATCCTGTATGAGAGCGCCCCCTACCATAACGCTGTTTTTGTTGGCATGGATGAACAGGGAGAAGCAAGGTATGCGTTTCTGCGTGGGATTTATGACAGCCGGGGAAAGAGTTTTAAAATGGAACAGGAAGGAAGCAACAAACAGTATAGCTTTTGTGTTCCGCCTTTGGGGAAAAGTCATCGGATAGCGGTGTATGAAGCCTGCATTGATGCCCTTGGCCATATGACGCTGGAAAATGGACGAACCGATAAGTACCGCCTGTCTCTAGGGGGCATTGCAGCACCAAAAGAAGGAGCAGAACGAGCAACGAAGAAGATGAAACGTCCAAATGCATTGGAACATTTTCTGAAAGAGCATCCGGAGGTGACAGAAATTGAGATCTGCACCGATAATGATTTTGCCGGGCGATGGGCGTGTACGCAGTTAAAAGAGCAGTACGAGGAAAAATATACCGTAGTTTGTAACTTACCACAGATGGAAGGTGTAGACTATGGAGACCTGGCAAAACAGGCAGGGGAAAAACAGAAGAAACAGCAAAAGGAAAGAGGGAGGTGAGGCAAATGGAAGATACGATCAAAATAGAATTATTGACACCGCTGACAGGAACCTTTATTCCCAATGAGATGGAACAAGATTGGGAAGAAGAGGATTACAATGATTTTGAAGAAGAGCAGGTATTTTTTGAAGGAGATGATTTAACGGAGTATGCTTCTGCAATTCAGGAAAAGATTGCAGAATACAGCCGTGTCGGACATGACGATGATAGGACCGATAATCTGATGGATTATTTTGACGGAAGTGCTGCGATTAAAGAAAAAGTAGTGTTTGCAGTTCCATCAGTGAAGGAAAAGGATAGTGTGCTATATGGCTGTACAACTTTAGAATTGAAGGAGTATCTGGAGGCGGAAGAATTATCGGAACTGTGTGATTATCTCACCGGGCAGTATAGCGATGGCTGGGGAGAAGGGTTTGAACAGCAGGAAATTCAGGTCGATGGTGGAGAACTTTATGTCCATTTCTGGCAGCCGAGGGACTATCTTTTTGAACAGGTTAAGCCGGAGATACAGAAGAAGCAAGAACCGGAAAAGAAAAAGCCGAAGATGGAGCTCTTAGGAAGAGATGGAAATGTGTTTATTATTTTAGGAGCTGCGGCAGGTTTGTTGATTAAAGAAGGGATGGATCAGCAGGCGAATGAAATGTATAAACGGGTGATGAAGTCAGGTAATTATTATCAGGCTTTGCACATCATCAGTGAGTATGTGGAAACTGAATTGAGTGTATCAGATGAAAAATCGCAGGCAAGAAAATCACAGCTTTTGGAATGTATTCAGAGTAATAAAAAGAAAAGTAAAATACAGCCGGAGCGCTGATAAGAAAGGATGATGCCTATGGAAAATACCCTGCAGTTAGGGAACTTATTGAAAGAAGGAACGTACCCGGAAGAATATACCGGAGGGGAGAAGTGGACAATTTTACATGGAGATACGCTGAAACTGGTGAAAGCGTTTCAGCCGGGAATCTTTGATGCAGTGATTACCGATCCGCCTTATGCGTCTGGGGGAACGAAGCAAAATGAAAGAAACCGCACGACTAATCAGAAGTATAGCAGTATGAAAGCGGAGAATGCTTTGCCGGATTTTGATGGGGATAACAAGGACCAGCGTTCCTGGACCCATTGGATGGCAGAGTGGCTCTACGATGTGCGGAAAGCCTGCAAGATCGGGGCGCCTATTTGCCTATTTATTGACTGGAGACAGTACCCGTCCATTACCGATGCACTCCAGTGGGCAGGCTGGATCTGGAGAGGAACTGCGGTGTGGGATAAAGGAAACTCCCGTCCACAGAAAGGACGTTTTCGCCAGCAGGCTGAATATATTGTGTGGGGCAGTAATGGACCAATGCCGATCAGCCGTCCGGTGTCCTGTCTTCCCGGCGTGTTCCGCTATGGAAATCCCCAGAACCGTATCCATGTGACAGAGAAGCCTTTGCAGCTTATGAAAGATGTGATCCAGATCTGTGAGCCAGGTGGAAGGATCTTAGATCCCTTTGCCGGAGCAGGGACAACCATCCTTGCAGCCGTAGAGGAAGGATATGAGGCAGTGGGCATCGAGGTGACGGATGCTTATTATAAGCTGGGAAGTGACCGGGTGAAGTTCGCACTGGAAGCAAAGGAAAAAGAAGAAGGCGAGAAATAGCAAGGGCATCCACATGGATGTCCAAATTTATTTCAGAAGAAGAAAGGTGCATCCATATGGATGCAGGAAAGGAGTGAGGCGATGGAACAGGCGATGGCGTATGTGTGCTGTCCGGCAGAAGAAAGCAGGGTGAAAGTGCAGAGATACTGCCGGAAGATTTATGAACTGGGGTATGTACCGATTTGTCCGAGGTTTGGGTTTCTGCCATTTTTGGATGAAGGGGAAGCAGAGGATCAGCAGGCATATAACCGGATGTCCCACTTGATCTTAAAACGGTGCCGGATGGTGGTGGTCTGTGGAAAAGAAGTGACCGGAACGATGAATACAGATATTAG
>RCNI01000868.1_pt1 | contig 17517 bp, 12 predicted proteins | sample 2041151 | NCBI WGS metagenome assembly RCNI01 (sample SAMN09708214, study PRJNA481090) | feces metagenome | isolation source: feces | place: Antarctica: Albino Rookery | reverse complement strand
AACTTCTTATTAGCCATTTCAAATATTCTATTTGCTGACTGATCAAGAAAATATCTATCATGAGAAATAATCATTACAGTACCATCATAGGATCTTAAAAAAGCCTCTAACCATTCTACTGCATCTGAGTCTAGATGGTTGGTCGGCTCATCAAGCAGTAATAAGGAGGGTTTACTTAATAGCAATTTCCCTAACAATACTCTTGTTTTTTCACCACCAGATAAGACATTTATCTCCTTATCCATATCTTCATCTTGAAAGCCCAAGCCCCTCAAAGTACCTGTAACTGCACTTTTGTAACTATATCCATTATTTGCCTCAAATTTTTCATACTTTTTACCATAATCATCCATTAAACGCTTTAATTCTTCACTTTGAGTATTTTCTTCTTTGGAAAGAGAGGCAATTTCTTTTTCCATTTCTCTAAGTTCAATTTCAGCCATCCTTAAATGATCAAAGACACTTATCATTTCTTCATATATGGTCTTATCTGAATGAAAATTTGTATTTTGCTCTAAGTATCCTATTTTGCAATCCTTTGAACTATAAATTTCCCCACTATCATATCCATAAACTCCTGTGATAATTTTAAAAAGTGTAGTTTTACCTGTTCCATTTACTCCAACTATCCCTACCTTATCACCCTCATTTATAGAAAAGGAAATATCTTCAAGGATAGTTTCTACACCGAAGCTTTTTCTTAGCTTGTTACATGATAACATTATCATTTTTTCCACCTCACTATCCTTGGTTAATTTTCAGATTTGGAACAGCATTTAAGTCCATTCCATCTCTCCTTCCATTTATATATCTATAATATCCAGCTGAAGCTATCATTGCAGCATTGTCTGTACATAAAAGCATTGGAGGATATTTTAAATCCAAGCCCTCTATTTGACAAAGCTTGGTCATTTTTTCTCTCAAGGCAGAATTGGCTGCTACTCCTCCAGACAAAGTAATTGTCTTATAGCCCTTATCTTTACAAGCCTTAATTGCTTTTTGACTCAAAACATCTACCACCGCTTCTTGGAAAGATGCACACACATCTTCTTTCACTACTTCAATATTTTTCATCTTCATTGAATTTAAATAATTTAGCACAGAAGATTTAATTCCGCTAAAACTAAAATCATACCCTTCATTGTGTAGGCAGGCTCTAGGAAAATCTATTGCCTCTGGATTACCTTGCTTGGCCAATCTATCTACTATAGGTCCTCCTGGATAACCCAGTCCCAAAGCTCTTGCAACCTTATCAAAAGCCTCACCTGAAGCATCATCTTTTGTTTTACCTAAAATTTCATAAACACCATAATCTTTTACTTCCACCAAGTGGGTATGTCCACCTGAAACAATTAAAGTAATAAATGGTGGCTTCAAATCCTTATGTTCTATATAATTTGCACTTAAATGTCCTTCTATATGATTTACTCCTACCAAATCCTTGTTCAAAGTAAAGGCTAGAGATTTTGCGTAAGACAAACCTACAAGAAGAGCCCCTACAAGTCCTGGTCCATAGGTAACCGCAATATGGGTAATATCATCAAAAGTTAGACCACTTTCATCTAGTGCCTCTTGAACTACTATATCTATATTTTCTATATGCTTTCTTGAAGCTACTTCAGGTACTACTCCCCCAAACTTTTTATGAGTTTCTATTTGAGTAGAAATTATATTACTTAAGACTTCCCTTCCATTTTTCAAAATCGCACATGCAGTTTCATCACAACTACTTTCTATTGCTAAAGTAATTATATCTTCATTCTTATTAAATTCTTTCATTCCTAAATCACCCCCTCTAGTTCTTTCCACATTATTATTGCATCTTCTCTATTATCACTATAATATTCTTTTCTTATTCCACCTGGCTTAAAACCATACTTTTTATAAAGATTTTGAGCTTTTATATTACTACTTCTAACCTCTAGGGTAATCGACTTTATGGAGTCTTTTAAACACCTTTCTATAAGATATTCCATTAGCATACTTCCTATATGTCTACCCCTATAATCCTTATGAACTGCAACATTATTTATATGGGCCTCATCTATTATATACCACACCCCTATATAAGCCACTATCTTTCCATCTTCATCTTCTGCCACTATATACTTTGCAAGTTTATTTTTCATTTCACTTTTAAAGGCAGATATTGACCAAGGATCGGAAAAGGATGATACTTCTACCTGATAGACAGCTTCTATATCTTCTTTTTTCATACTTCTACATTTCATAGTCTATCCTCTACTTACTGCTATTTGCTTCTTTAACTTTCTTTGCTTCTCTTCATATTGAATTTCTGCTTGAGATTTCCTAATATAAAGGGGTTCTATATCATAACAAGTGTAAACATCTATATTTTTCCTGTATTTTTCACTTGCTAGAACTGCTACACTTGATGCCTTAGAAACATTTTTATCAGGACTGGCAAATTCAACTAAATCAAATTTAAATGCTTCTTTAGATTTATCTAATCCCTCACCTAGGATTAAGACTTCTTGTCCCTCTTCTTTAATTCTAGCTACAAGTTCATCTATTTCTAAAACTTCTATTTCACTCACTTGTTTTAAAATATTTTTTTCCATTTTATAAGAAGCCGTATAAAGATTTTTTCCCTGAGCATCCAAAATTGATATGATTTTTTTAGCTGTATGCCCTAGGTTAAAAGCTAGACTCTCTAATGAATTTACTGCTACAATTTTTAAATTTTTAACGTGTGCTATTGCCTTTACCGTTGCCATAGCTATTCTAAGTCCCGTAAATGAACCTGGGCCTATACATACAGCCAAAAGATCTATATCATCCATTGTAATATCACCTAGCTTAAAAAGACTCTCCAACATAGGCATCAGTTTTTGTGAGTGCGTTCTTTTATCATTAATAAAAACCTCTCCTATCAGCTCATCTCCCTTTAAAAGGGCTATACTTGCAGCCTTAGTTGAAGTATCAAAACTTAATATATTCATTAAATCACCACCTGTTCAACTAACTTTTCATACTTTTCTCCTTGAGGCTTGAAAGAAATTTTTCTTCCCTCTCCCTCATACTGAAGAAATATCTCTAACCTTTCTTCAGGTAGTATATCCTCGATTAAATTTGACCATTCTATAATGCATACCCCTTCTGAATTAATATATTCTTCAAATCCAATTTCATACATTTCTTCACTTGAAGATATTCTATATACATCAAAATGATACAATATTTTTTCTCCATCTATATACTCGTTGACTATATTAAAAGTCGGACTTGTTATATCTTCTTCTATGGACAAAGCTTTTGCTATACTCTTTGTCATAGTTGTTTTTCCTGCTCCAAGATCACCATTTAAACATATTATTGCAGATGGAAATAAATTCTTTCCTATCTGCATACCTATCTCTTCAGTGATTTTTTCATTTTCAAGAAAAAATTCCTTCATAAATCCTCCTAACAAAATTTACTTTCTTTAATACTTCTATTTAAAATAACTTTTTATTTTATCCTATTCCCAAATTTTTTTATAAGAAATATTTTAAGATTTCAAACATTTCTTTAAAAAATTACCACCTTTTATTATATCATCTATTATCAAGTTTTTACAAGCTCTATTCCTTTCTGCTAGTGTTTTCTCTAATTTCTAGCTATTTTTCCTCTATAATGGATTTCATAGGGACTACTTCTTTCTTATTTTATGTCAATTTTAACATAGGGATTGTAAGCTCTATATTTTTTATAAAAAACTAGATACTTATTTTACACTATCTGTTTTCTAATTTTTATATATTGACTTGACTTCAATCTTATTATAAGATACTTGCAAAGGGGGTTTTTTTATGAAATATTTTGTAATATCAGATATACATGGTTCAAGTTTTTATCTTAAAAAAGCTATGGAAAGATTTGAAGAAGAGAGGGCAGATTTTATTATTATTCTAGGTGATATTCTTTATCACGGAGCAAGAAATGACCTCCCTAAAGGATATAATCCTAAGGAAATTATAGAAATTCTTAATAAAAAAGCTGAAATTATTATGGCGATACGGGGTAATTGTGAAAGTGAAGTTGATCAAATGGTTCTTGATTTTCCTGTTAATGCTAGCTATTCTAATATGATTGTCGGAGATAAGAGGTTCTTTATTACTCACGGACATCTTTATAATGAAAATAATAGGGTAAAACTAGCAGAAAATTCATGTTTCTTATCTGGTCATACTCATATTTTGAAAGCTGAAAAAATTGATGGTATACACTACCTAAATCCAGGCAGTCTTTCTATACCTAAAAATGGAAATCCTCATTCGTATGCAATTTTAAATGAAAAAACATTTACTATAAAAAATTTAGATGGAGAAATTATTACTGAATATGACTTCTCCTTATAAAACTACTTGCTTATTTTTATATTTTAAATCTTGTCAAATAAGGGATCTTTACTTTTTAGCTTTATTCCCAAGCTAATTTAAAAATTTATATAAACTCCCAAACTTGACAAAAAAAGAATGAGTTTTTTTAAACTCATTCTTTTTTTTATCTTTAATGTTCTTTTATTATTTTTTCTAATTTTTTATATAGTGGAATTGAAAGAAGTGATATCATAATTCCCTTTATTATATTAAATGGAGCTATAAAGTAAAGAACAAAACTTGCTAAGTCATTAACTTTTGGATTTACAGCCTTGCCTAAGCCTATTATCGCATCCATTCCCATCAACTGACCATAAAATGGTAGCAAGAAGAAATAGTTCACTAAAGATCCTACTACTGCCATGGCTACTGTTCCACAAGCAAAACCTACTAATAGACTCTTCATATTTCTTTTCTTTCTGTAAATATGAGAAGTTGCTATCACAAATACGCTACCTACTATTATGTTTGCTAATTCACCCACACCACCTGTAGTAGTTGCTACAATTGTATGAAGGAAATTTTTTATAATCTCAACACAAACACCTGCTGCTGGTCCCATAGCAAGACCTGCTATTAAGGCTGGCATATCCGAGATATCAATTTTCAAGAAATCTGGAAATAAGCCTGGTATTGGCATCTCCACAAACATAAGCATAAAAGCTAATGCCGATAATAAGGATACCTTGACTAATACTCTTGTTGAAACTCTTCTTTTTTTCAAATTAATAACATTTACTTTTTCTACCTTTTCCATTTTTACCTCCTATTTTCGAGGGGAAAATAAGAATCCCGAAGCACTAAGCTTCGGGATATAGTTACAATATAATAATTATTTATTGTAATATTCTTCTCTCATCCAGACTTTACTGTCGGCTTTGGAATCTCACCAAATCATGCTACCTAATGTAACTCGCGGGCTATACCGCCGGTAGGGAATTTCACCCACCCCCGAAGACCTATTATTTATTTGATTTCATTATATACCTAAGATAAATACTTGTCAATACAAAAACCTAATACTTATCCCACTCTTTCAAATTACTTAACTCTAATATTATAATCTAGATATTATTTTATTAATACTAGCTATACTTTTGGCTAATCCTGTTTTATATCTTTCATAGATAAGGATACCTTTCCTCTTTGCTCATCTATACCTATTACCCTTACTTTTATAATATCCCCTACTGTTAATATATCTGAAGGAGTTTTTATTCTTTTTTTAGAAATTTGAGATATATGTACTAGGGCATCATTTTTTATACCTATATCTACAAAGGCTCCAAAATCTACTACATTTCTCACTGTTCCTGTAAGTAACATTCCCTCTTCTAAATCCTCAAGTTTCATTACATCTGTTCTAAGAATTGGCTTTAGCCCTGTTTCTCTTATATCTCTTCCTGGCTTTTTAATTTCTTCTATTATATCTTTTAGAGTTGCCTTTCCCACTTCTACATCTTGTGCCAACTTATCTAAGCCATAATCCTTAACTCTTTTGTCTATATCTTGTAAGTTGGCTAGTATTAGATCTTCCCTTGTATATGATAAAAGTTCTAATATTTTTTCACAAGCCTTATAACTTTCTGGATGTACCCCTGTATTATCTAGTGGGTTTTGAGCATTTGCTATTCTTAAAAATCCTGCCGACTGCTCAAATGCTGCTGGACCTAACCTCTTTACCTTTTTAATTTCAAATATATCTGCAAACTCTCCATTTTCATCCCTATAAGCTACTATATTTTTAGCAACTGATGAAGAAATTCCTGCTATATGTTCTAATAATGAGTATGATGCTGTATTAATATCTACTCCTATTTTATTTACACAATCCTCTACTACTCCATCTAAGACTTCTGTAAGTCTTTTGGCATTTACATCATGTTGGTACTGGCCAACACCTATACTTTTCGGTTCAATCTTTACTAATTCTGCCATTGGATCTTGAAGTCTTCTCGCTATTGAAATCGCTCCTCTTATAGAAACGTTGATATCTGGATGTTCTTCATTTGCTAGTTTTGAAGCCGAATAAACTGATGCTCCTGCTTCATTTACTATGCAATAGCTTACCTTTTGGTCTATTTCTGAAATCATATCTGCAACAAACTTTTCTGACTCCCTTGAAGCTGTTCCATTTCCTATAGATATAATATCTACCCCATATTTTTTAATCATATTCTTTAGAGTCTTTTTTGCTGCCTCTACATCATTTTGAGCTTGTGTCGGATATACTGTAGTGTAGTCTAAAAGCTTGCCATTTTTATCTACTATAGCTATTTTACAACCTGTTCTAAAGGCTGGATCAAAGCCCATGACTACAACATTTTTTACTGGAGCTTGTAAGAGTAAGCCATTTAAATTTTTTCCAAATACTTCTATGGCTCTTTCTTGAGCTTTTTCAGTTAGCTGGTTTCTAATCTCTCTTTCTATTGACGGCATTATCAGTCTTTTATAAGAGTCTTCTGCTATTTCTCTAATTATAGGCATATTAGCTGTATTATCTTTAGCAGTATATTTATTTACCATTTCATCTATATACTTAGAGTCGTCCATTTCAACTTTAACTGTCAAAATACCTTCTTTTTCCCCTCTATTTATAGCTAAAATTCTATGAGCTAATATTTCCTTAACCTTTTCTGAAAACTCATAATACATCTTATATACGCTTTCTTCCTTATCGTCCTTGGCCCTAGAAATCAAAACTGCTCTTTTTAAGGCATCTTCTCTTATAAATTTTCTTATTTGAGCATCATCACTCATCTGTTCTGCTACTATATCTTTAGCCCCAGCCAAAGCTGTTTCTAGGTCAGCAACTTCTTTTTCTGGATTTATAAAGTTTTTTGCTTCTTTTTCTAAATCTGCCCCCTTAGATAAAAGTATCATCATAGCTAGATTTTCAAGCCCTCTTTCCTTTGCAATAGTGGCTCTTGTTCTCTTCTTCTTTTTATATGGTGCGTATATATCTTCTGCTTCTTGCAGTGTCTTAGCCTTGTCTAAGGCCTTTACTATTTCATCAGTAAGCTTTTCTTGTTCATCTATTAATCTTTTTATATCTTCTTTTCTATCTGCAAGATTTCTTAAATAACTAAGCTTTTCTCCAAATTCTCTTAACTGGACATCACTCATCTCTCCTGTCATTTCTTTTCTATATCTTGCAATAAAAGGTATAGTATTTCCTTCATCTATTAGCTTTATTGTATTTTCTACTTGAAACTTCTTCAGTTTCAATTCTTCACCTAAAATTTTTTCTATATCCATATTTTCCACCTTTTGCTATACTTTTTTTACAAAGTTTTTTAGATATGCATAGATAAAAGCATCTAAATCTCCATCCATTACAGCATCTACATTTGCATTTTCTGTATTAGTCCTATGGTCTTTTACCAGTTTATATGGTTGGAATACATAAGACCTAATCTGACTACCCCAAGTAATCTGGTTGTATTGTCCCTGTATATCTTCTATTTTTTCCTTTTGTTCTTCTTCCTTAATTTGAATAAGCTTGGCTATTAATAATTTCATAGCCACGTCCTTATTCGTATGCTGACTTCTCTCATTTTGGCACGAAACTACTACTCCTGTTGGAAGATGTGTAATTCTTACCGCAGAATCAGTTGTATTTACATGCTGGCCCCCAGCTCCTGATGCCCTGTATGTATCTATCTTTAAATCACTCGGATTTATCTGAATATCTATATCATCATCTATCTCTGGAAGAACATCTACTGAAGCAAAAGATGTATGCCTTTTACCTGAAGAATCAAAAGGAGATATTCTTACTAATCTGTGTACTCCCTTTTCACTTTTTAGCTTTCCATATGCATTTTCTCCTTGGACTAGTATGGTAGCAGTTTTAATTCCAGCTTCTGGATCTGATATTAACTCTAGTAGTTTTACCTTCATAGACCTATTTTCAGCCCACCTTATATACATTCTCAAAAGCATCTGGGCCCAGTCCTGTGCATCTAAACCACCTGTACCTGAGTTTATAGACAAGATAGCATTACTTAAATCATATTCACCTGAAAAGAGCATCTCCATAGTCATTTCTTCTATTTTAGAGGAGAGACTATTTATATATTCTTTGATAGAATTTTCTACTTCTTCATCTTCTTGACTACTTAAATCACCTTCTCCTAATTCTATTAGCGTTTCTATATCTTCTATCTTATTTTCCAATTCTTCATATTTTTCTATGGCCGATGTAAGTTTCTTATTTTCTTGAAGTATTTTATTCGCCTTATTACTATCTTCCCAAAAACTTTGTTCTTCCATCATAGCATTGATTTTTGCTTGTTTGTTTTTTAGACTATCCAAGTCAAAGTGAAACACCCAGCTCTCTTACCTTAGCCACAAGTTCTTCACTCTTTGACTTATAATCTTGAATATTAATCATTTTTTCACTTCCTCTTTTTTAAAATTTTCACCCAACAAAAGCAAACCTAATTTACTAAAAACTTCTTTACCGCTTTTTATAATATACACCTTTTTATATACTTTTTAAAGCGAAAGAGTGAGTAATTGATATCTTTTTTGATACTTTTACTCACTCTGTATATTTATTAAAAATTATCTATATCTTATTTTCCACAACAGTTTTTATATTTTTTACCACTTCCGCATGGACAAGGCTCATTTCTTCCTATAGTTTTTTCTGCTACTGCCTGCTTGCCCTTCTTAGCCTTTTCTTCAAAATCTTCTTCTGTAGCTGGCGATTCTAATGAATCAACATCTACCACAGCCTTTCTTTCTACTGGTACTTCTACCTGTATATTAAATAGATATGATACTGTATCTTCTCTAATTACAGTATTCATAGCATCAAACATTTCAAATCCTTCCATCTTATATGCTATTACTGGATCTATCTGGCCTATAGCTCTTAATCCTATACCCTGACGTAACTGATCCATTGCATCAATATGGTCTATCCAATGATTATCAACAGCCTGAAGAAGTATTACTCTTTCTACCTCTCTCATTCTTTCTGATCCTATAAATTCTTCCTTTTCAGCATATAGACCAAGAAGTTTTTCATATACAGCTTCTAGTGCATTTGCAGCAGACATAGACGCCAAATCTATATCTTCTATTTCTCCTGCTGGAATTATCTGATATATATGATGTTTAAATCCTTCAACATCAAGGACATCTTTTTCATCTGTATATTTATTTATAGATTCTGTAATTACATCTCTCATCATCATCTCTATCTGCTCTTGTAGATTTTCTCCAGATAGAACTCTTCTTCTTTCTTCATATATGATTTCTCTTTGCTTGTTCATAACATCATCATATTCAAGGACGTTCTTTCTAACGGCAAAGTTCTTACCTTCTACCTTCTTTTGAGCATTTTCTATTGACTTAGTAAGCATTCTATGTTCTATTGGAGTATCATCGTCCATACCCAACTTTTCAAGTATATTTTGAACTTTTTCACTACCGAATAATCTCATTAAATCATCATCTAGGGCTATATAAAATCTTGATACCCCTGGATCTCCCTGACGACCAGCACGACCTCTCAACTGATTATCTATTCTACGAGATTCATGTCTCTCTGTACCTATTATACAAAGTCCACCCGCTTCTAAAACTTCCTTCTGCTCTGCATCTGTTTCTTGCTTAAACTCCTGATAAAGTTTCTTATATGTCTTTCTTGCAGCATCATATTCTTCTCTATCTTCAACTCCTGCTACTTCATTGGCTGAGTTTACTCTATTTATCATCTCATCAGTAAAGTTTAATCTCTTCATTTCTCTTAAAGCCATAAAAGAAGGGTTACCACCTAGCAAGATATCTGTACCTCTACCTGCCATATTTGTAGCAATTGTAACTGCACCCAATCTACCAGCCTGTGCTATTATTTCAGCTTCCTTTTCATGGAACTTGGCATTTAATACCTTATGCTCTATTCCATATTCTGTAAGTATCCTAGATAGAAGTTCTGATTTTTCTATTGATACAGTACCTACTAAAACTGGTTGCTTACGCTCATGTATTTCCTTGATATACTTGGCAACTGCATTGAATTTAGCAAGCTGATTTGCATATACTACATCTGGAAGATCCTTTCTAAGTATCACTTTGTTAGTTGGAACTTGGAATACATCCATTTTATAAATTGATTTAAACTCTTCTTCTTCTGTTTTGGCAGTACCTGTCATACCAGAAAGTTTTTTATACATTCTAAAGTAGTTCTGGAATGTAACAGTTGCAAGTGTCTTAGATTCTCTTTGAACCTCTAGGCCTTCCTTGGCTTCTATTGCCTGATGTAGACCTTCTGAATATCTTCTACCAAACATCAATCTACCTGTAAATTCATCTACTATTACTATTTCGCCTTCCTTAACAACATAATCAACATCTCTCTTCATTATTACATGAGCCCTAAGAGCCTGATTTATATGATGATAAAGTTCTGTATGCTCTATAGTAGTAATATTTTCTACATTGAAATAAACTTCAGCTTTTTTAACACCTGACTCAGTTAAAGAAACCGCCTTGTCCTTTTCTTCTTTTTCGTAATCATCTTCATCTAAAGTAAGTATAAATACATTAGCATCTGAATACAAATGAGTAGACTTGTCCCCAGGTCCTGATATGATCAATGGAGTTCTAGCTTCATCTATTAAAATCGAGTCAACCTCATCGACTATTGCAAAGTTTAAGCCCCTTTGAACCATCTGCTCTTCATGAATTACCATATTATCTTTCAAATAATCAAATCCATACTCATTGTTCGTACCATATGTAATATCACAGGCATACTGCTCTCTTCTTTCTTGGTGATTTTGCCCATGAACTATAACACCTACTGAAAGTCCTAAAAATTCATAGACCTTTGCCATCTGATCACGGTCACGCTTTGCTAGGTAATCATTTACTGTTACAACATGTACTCCCTTACCTTCAAGAGCATTTAAGTAGACTGGACAAGTAGCCACAAGAGTCTTACCTTCACCAGTCTTCATTTCTGCTATACGCCCCTGATGAAGGACCATACCACCTATCAACTGAACCCTAAAGTGTCTCATTCCCAAGATTCTAGCTGATGCCTCTCTTACAGTAGCAAAAGCTTCTACCAATATATCATCTACTGTTTCTCCATTTTTTAATCTTTCTTGAAAAGCAGGAGTCATCGCCTGCAATTCTTCATCGCTCATCGCCTTATACTTATCTTCTAATTCATCTATTTTATCAACAATTTTATTAAATCGTTTTAAATCTTTTTTGTCTGCTCTATTGAAAAGCCCCTCTAAAAAGTTCATTCATTATTCTCCTTATTTTTTAATAAATTGTATATAAAAAACTATACACATTATTAATTTTAACATAAATATTTTTATTTGAATAGCCACAAAGAAGGATACTTCTTAAAAAAACTATTTTTCACCCCCTTTTAACTTCAATTTAAATTCAATTTTATATTTCCCACTTAAATCATTTTTCTAACTAAGATATTATTTTTTTCTCCCCTCATATATTTTATTAATACTTTCCAACTTTATAATAGGAATATATATCCTATTTTTTATTATTTTAATATAAATTATTTGTTTTTTTCTTCGTATTTCTTTTATATTATTGATTTTTCTCCTCATCTAGTATATCATCACTTTATAGTATTATTGACTAATTGTTCGTAAGGAGGTAAATTTATGAAAGAAAAATTAAGTTTAAAAGGCGAAAATCTTCGTGATATCCGTACATTAACTGGTTCAGCACTTTTAATAGCACTTGCTGTTATTGTAGATTTCTTTAGACTTGTTATTAGCAATCTTCTTGAAATCTCTTTTGCATTTTTAGCATATGCAGTTGCAGGTATTCTTTATGGTCCTATTATAGCTGGAATGATTGGAGGTATTTCAGATATACTTCAATATATAGTAAGACCTTCTGGACCATTTTTTCCAGGCTTTACTTTAAACGCTATCCTTAGCGGTTTTATTTTTGGACTTTTCTTATATAAGAAAAAAATTACAGTAAAAAGAGTTGCTTTTGCTGTATTAATTGAAGGAATCGTTGTAACCCTACTTTTGACTCCTATTTGGTTAAGTATTTTATATGGTGCAAAAATATTTGCCCTTCCTAGAATAATCAAGTTTATAATTATGTTCCCTCTTAGGGTCGCTTTAATCTATGGTGCTGGTAAAATACTTGAAAAACAAAAAATGACAAAAAAATTTAAATCAGTTTAAGGTTATAGTTCATATCTTGATAATATAAAATTAATACCCCCACTAAAAAGTCTCTAACTTTTTCGTGGGGGTATTAATTTTGTATTTAGCTGACCTGATCTTTGACCCCACACTCGCCTGCTGGAACTTTCGCTCACGTTAGATCACTACTAATCCTCTCGATTTTATATCGGCAGGTCTTACTTCTAAGCTGCGCCATGCTCACATCTACCCATTATTTTTTTATGATGCTTACGTGGATCCTTTTGCCCGCAACTGGCTTGGACTTACAACCACAGACCTAAATACTCTACTATTTTATAACCACTAGCCTCTAATGTCAATAACTTATCGCTACTTTTTATCCATTTTAATCTATTTAGCTATTCTTCATACCTTCCTGTTAAAAATGTTAGGCTTACTATTTTTTCTACGCCAGATATTTTTAATACTTTACTGATTTCATTAACCGTTGTTCCTGTTGTAAAAATATCATCTATTAAAATAATATTTTTCCCTTGTATACTTTTATTATCTTCCTTTAGAGCAAATGCTCCTATTATTTCTTTTTTTCTTTTTTCTGATTTCATTTTATAAAGCTTTTCTGTATTCTTTTTTCTATATAGAGAGTGATTTATCTCTATTTTGCTTAACTTAGACAGATAGTAGGCAATTTTTTCAGCCTGATTAAAGCCCCTCTCTTTTTTTCTTTTCTTAGACAGGGGAACATACATTATATAGTCTGCCCTTTCAAATTCATCTGGATTATATATCATCATTTCTTCATACATTATTTCTGCTATTATCTTGGCTAAATAGGTCTTTCTTCTATACTTTAAATCAAATACCAACTTCTTAGAAACTTCATCATACTCAAGAAAAGAAATATTTCTCTCAAAGAAAAATTTTTTATCTTTGCAATATCCACAATTTACTTCTGAATTTTCCTCCTCTAGTAAAAATTTTTCTTTTGGTTTTCCACATTTTCCACAAGATTCATGTATAAATATCAACTTATCCCTACAATTTCTACAAAGGGAATATTTATTATTCCTGCTTATAGGCATCTGACATACTATACAGTTTAAATTTTGAGGATAAAGAAAGTCCAATATTTTATCTATTAAATTATTTTCTCTCAAAAAAAGCACCTCCTAGGAGGCACTTTTTATGGAAATATCTTATGTTTTACAAAAAATCGAGTTTTCTTATCCTTAGTTTTTAAGTTCTTTAATATTCTTCTTCCAAAATATTATTTCTCTTATAGGCATTTAACTTATATCCCAGATTAGAATATCTATCACTATTTTTATTGTTCGAGATCATATAGTCCAAGTATTTTTTTTGACCTACTATTACTACTAATTTTTTCGCTCTGGTAACTGTTGTATAGAGAAGATTTCTACTTAAAAGCATTGGTGGTCCCCAAGTCATCGGCATAATTACCACTTGAAATTCACTTCCCTGACTCTTATGTACTGTGGTACAAAAACAATGTTCTATTTCATCTAGTTCATCAAATTTATATTTAAAGATTTTATAGTCATCAAATATTATATAAATATTTTTTGCACTTTTATCTATATGATAAATATATCCTATATCTCCATTGTATATTCCCTCACCTTGATCTGTTCCAGCTTCATTGCTCCACGTCCTAGAATAGACATTTTTTATCTGCATCACCTTATCTCCTACCCTAAAGACTCTTTTCATTAGTTCTACTTCTTGTCTAGCTTGGTAGTGGGGATTCAAAACCTTCTGAAGTTCTACATTAATATTATTTACCCCAGCTATCCCCTTTCTCATAGGAGATAGGACCTGAATATCTTTTAAGGAGTCTAGCTTATAGTATTTTTCTAAACGCCCACTAACTAAACTTTTTATTTCTTCTAAAATTTCCTCATCATTTTCTTTATTTATAAAGAAAAAGTCAGTGTCTTTTTTATTGGCTATTATGTCTTCACCATGGTTTATTCTATGGGCATTGACTACTATATCACTTTCCTGAGCCTGCCTAAATATTTCCGTCAACCTAACTGTAGTAATTACTCCAGAAGATATAATATCACCTAAAACATTCCCTGCCCCTACAGATGGTAACTGGTCGGCATCTCCTACTATTATAAGCCTTGTCTTTGAGCCTATCGCTTTTAAAAGACTATCCATTAAGAATATATCTATCATAGATGCCTCATCTACAATTACTACGTCAGCATCTATCGGTTCATCTTCATTTTTGGAAAAAATTAATCTATCATCTAAATCAAAGGCCATTTCTAATAACCTATGTATTGTCTTTGCCTCTTCACCTGTGGTTTCTGTCATTCTCTTAGCCGCTCTACCTGTAGGGGCTGCCAAAAGAACCTTATTTTTATTAAGTTTAAACAATCTTATAATAGTATTTATAGTAGTAGTCTTACCCGTTCCAGGACCTCCTGTTAAAACCATCACTCCATTTTGGAAGGCAGACCTAACAGCTTGTTTTTGTGCAACTGCCAGCTCTATCCCCTCTTTTTCTTGAAATTCTTCAAGTTCTTTATCTATATCTATCTTTAAATCATCTATTTCTCTACTCGATAAAGAAATAAGCTTCTTACACACCTCAAGTTCAGCCTTATGATACTTTGCCATATAGACTATATTTATTTCTCCATATCTTTCTAATACTATTTTTCTAGAAAGAGCTAATTCAAACAAGGACTCATCAATTTCATCTTCTGTTACTTCTAATAACTTCATCGACTCATTTCTCACCAAGTCTTCTGGCAAAAATGTATGCCCATTGTTTATAGAATTTTTAAGAGTATGTATAATTCCCTGCTCTATCCTGTATTTTGAATTTTTTTCTATTCCACACTGACTTGCTATCTCATCAGCTACTTTAAAGCCTATGCCAACTATATCATCTATTAATTGATATGGATTTGATCTGACTATTTCAAGAGAATTTTCTCCATACTTTTTATATATTTTCATACTTAGTTTAGGACTAATTCCATAAGGAGCTAGAGCTATAATGATATTTTTAACACCCATATTTTCATTATAACTTTCTATAATAGGTTTTAGTTTTCTTTTTCCTATTCCCTCTATCTCTAAAAGTTTTTCAGGATTTTTTTGTATTATTTCAAGAGTCTGTAGGCCAAATTTATCGACTATTCTCTTTGCCATCTTTTCCCCAATACCCCTTATTACTCCTGAAGATAAGAAGGCCTTAATTCCATTGATAGTCGATGGTACTATTAACTTGTAAGCTGATACATTAAACTGTTTTCCATAAATGTCATGAATATTCCAATCACCTTCAACTTCTATATTTTCACCACTAGCAAGCCCTGGCATAATACCTGTTATTACTTCTGTAAAATCTTCAGTTTTTATTCTAGCTACAGTATATCCATTAGCTTCATTAGCAAAAATAATATCCGATACTGTACCTTCAAACTTTTCCATAAAATTGCCTCCTGATTTAATTTAGTCACATAATATTTTTTCTAAGCTCTTTTTTCTTAACCTTTAAATTATCACATTTTGAAATATTTGTCTATACTTTCAATTTTCCCACTCAATACCTTTTTATATTTAAGGCTTACTTATTAAAAAATATCTACAAAAACAATTTTTTCTCTTTACTATAAATAAAAAAGAGAGAGGCCTTTACAATTATTTTTATTGCAAAGTCTCTCCCTTATCTATCTTTTCAAAATCTATTTTTATACTTTTATACTAGAAATTATTTTTCCTAAAATCTAGTCTTTAGGCTAATAAGTATTTACTTTCCTAGATATACATATGGTTTTATTAAATCTCTAGGTTTTTCGTCCATTATCTTAACGGCGTCTTCTATACCTTCTAAGCCTTCAAAACGCTTATTAAGCATCTTTCCTGGTTCTACACGTCCATACTTTATAAGATTTAATAAACGTTCTATTCTACGAGCTCCACCTGGACAGAATCCTGTACGTATTGTTGTATCTCCCATTCCTAATACCCAGTCATTGGCTGAGAATGAAATTGTTTCACTAGGATCTACAAAACGTATATTAGATATTATTCCATTTGGTTTTACCATCTGTAGTGCATCTACTATTGAACTACTATCTCCACCAGCAAGAATTACCTTATCTACATATCCTCCACAAAGTTTTTTAATCTGTTCTGGAATACTTCCATCTTTATAACTTATTATATCTGTAGCCCCATATTCACGAGCAAGAGCCACACAATTTGGACGAGTTCCTATACCTATTACACGACCCGCACCAGCAAGAACTGAACCTGCTATTGCCATTAAACCTACAGGTCCTATTCCATATACTACTACTGTATCTCCATATTTAACTTCTGCATTTTCTACACCATAAAATGCAGTAGACATCATATCAGTAGTCATTAAGGCATCCTCAACGCTTACACCTTCTGGAATTAGGGCAAGGTTTGCATCTGCATTATTAACATGGAAATACTCAGCAAATACTCCATCTTTTTGGAATAAGAACTTAAAACTTCCTAAAGGTCCATTGTCATGACTACAATTTTCATCTCTTTCCTGAACTGATAATTCATTCCAATCTGGTGTTACACAATTTACAGCAACATAGTCTCCTGGTTTGATACGTTTTACTTCACTACCTACTTCATCTACTATACCTACAGCCTCGTGACCTAAAATACGATTTTTTAAATCTCCAGCACCACCATGTAGTGTGTGTGTATCTGATGAACAGACAGCAACTGCTACTGGACGTACAATAGCATCTAGTGGTCCTGCTACTGGTTTTTCTTTTTCTATCCAACCAGCCTTACCAATTTCTATCATTCCATATCCCTTCATAATAAGCACCTCCAAATTTTTTAATAAAATATGCTCTCTAAAATTTAATACTAAACTAACTCTTTTAAAAAACTTTTCCATATTAAAATTAAGAAAAATTCTTTTTAACTTATTTAAA
>RCNI01000867.1_pt1 | contig 17523 bp, 12 predicted proteins | sample 2041151 | NCBI WGS metagenome assembly RCNI01 (sample SAMN09708214, study PRJNA481090) | feces metagenome | isolation source: feces | place: Antarctica: Albino Rookery | reverse complement strand
GGGGAAGTTGTCTCCTACACCGGTTTCGGCACCTTCGGGAGCGGTCTCCCAGGCGCAGGAAGAGACGATGAGAATCTCTGCAAGGTTCAGACCCTCACAGGCTGCCTTCAGTTCATCGCTGCCCTGCAGGCTCACATGGGCCTCCAGAGCCTTACCGATCCGCTTGTCGGCACGGGCTTTTTCCAGAATGCCGTTGACATCCTGACGGAGCTTCACGATGGTATCCCACTTAGCCATGGTATCCTGATCCAGCGCATAGGCGTCGAAGTCCTGAGGCATCTGGTTCAGCAGAATGTTGCGGGCATCGTCGCCGTCACGATGGGGCATAGCCTGCCAGATTTCGTCGCAGGTGAATGCCAGAATGGGGGCAAACAGCTTTGCGAGAGCATCGAGGATCAGATACAGGGCTGTTTGAGCGGAGCGGCGGCGGTTGCCGTTGGCCTCCTCACAGTAGAGGCGATCCTTGATGATATCCAGATAGAAGCTGGACAGCTCCACAACGCAGAAATCGTTGATTTCATGGGCGACGATATGGAACTCGTAGTCGTTGTAAGCCTTGCGGCAGTCGGCAACCAGCTCATTGAGCTTGGTGAGTGCCCAGCGATCCAGCTCTTCCAGCTGATCCACAGGCAGAAGGTGGTTGGGATCGAAGTCCTTGAGGTTGCCCAGGCAGTAACGGGCAGTGTTACGGAACTTCAGGTAGTTCTGACTCAGCTGCTTGATGATTTCCTTGGAGCAGCGGACATCTGCATGATAATCGGCGGAACCTGCCCACAGACGGACAATATCAGCACCGAAATCCTTGATGAGATCGGCAGGATCTACACCGTTTCCAAGGCTCTTGTGCATAGCACGGCCCTGACCGTCTACGACCCAGCCGTGGGTCAGCACCTGCTTGAAGGGGGCACCCTGATCCAGAGCGCCTACGCTGGTCAGCAGAGAGGACTGGAACCAGCCACGGTACTGGTCGGCACCTTCCAGATACACATCTGCGGGCCACAGCTCGGGGGTGCGCTTACGCAGGGAAGCGTAGTGGGTGGAGCCGGAATCGAACCAGCCGTCCAGAGTGTCGGTTTCCTTTTCGAAGCCGTGGGCCTTGCCGCAGTGGGGACATACCAGACCCTCGGGAATCAGCTCGGAAGCATCCTTTTCAAACCAGATATTGGAACCATACTCGTCGAAGAGTCTGGAGATATGGGAGATGGTCTCGTCGGTGCAGACGGGCTTACCGCACTCCTTGCAGTAGAACACAGGGATAGGCAGACCCCAACGACGCTGACGGGAGATACACCAGTCGGCGCGCTCCTCAATCATGCTGACCATCCGGTCTTCGCCCCATGCAGGGAGCCACTTGAGGCCGTGGCAGGCTTCTGCGGCACGATCCTTGAAGGCTTCCACGGAGCAGAACCACTGGGGAGTTGCACGGAAGATGATGGGGGACTTGCAGCGCCAGCAATGGGGATAGGAGTGAACGATCTCCTCGGAGGCGAAGAGCATGCCGCTCTGGCGCATATCCTCCAGAATGATGGGGTTGGACTCGGCGGTCTTGAGACCTGCGTATTTGCCGGCGTAGTCGGTGTGGCGGCCCTGATCGTCCACGGGAACCACCAGATCCATGCCGTAGCGCATGCAGGTCTTATAGTCGTCAGCACCGAAGCCGGGAGCGGTATGGACACAGCCCGTACCGGAATCCATGGTGACATACTCTGCATTCACAAGGCGGGAGGTCTTATCAAGGAAAGGATGCTGTGCCAGCATATTTTCAAAGAACTGACCGGGATAGCGGGCCAAAACCTCGTAATTTTCAAAGCCGCCCATCTTCATGGTCTTGTCCATCAGAGCTTCGGCCATGATGTAGGTCTCGCCGTTTTCGGCCTTCACCAGCACATAGGTATCCCGGGGATGCAGGCAGATGCCCATATTGCCGGGGAGGGTCCAGATGGTGGTGGTCCAGATCACGAAGAACATTTTGGACTTGTCAAACTCGCTGAGCTTGCCCAGATCGTCCTTCATGGGGAATTTCACATAAACGGAGGTACAAGGATCATCCTGATACTCAATTTCGGCTTCTGCAAGGGCGGTTTCGTCCTTGGGGCACCAGTACACGGGCTTCAGACCCTTGTAGATGTAGCCCTTCTTGTACATGGCACCGAAAACCTTGATTTCCTCGGATTCAAAGTGCTTGTCCATGGTGCGGTAGGGATGCTCCCAGTCGCCCACGACGCCCAGACGCTTAAAGCCTGCCATCTGGCGCTGGATGTAATCCTCTGCAAATTCTGCACAGGCATTGCGGAATTCGGGGATGGGCATGGCCTTGCGGTTGATCTTGTTTTTCTTAATGATTGCAGATTCAATGGGCATACCGTGGTTGTCCCAGCCGGGGACATAGGGGGTGTAGTAGCCCATCATGGCATGGCTGCGGATGATGAAATCCTTGAGGGTCTTGTTGAGGGCGTGACCCATGTGAATGTTGCCGTTGGAGAAGGGAGGGCCGTCATGCAGAACGAAGGGGGGCAGATCCTTGTTCTTTTCCAGCATGGCGTTGTAGAGATCCTGCTCCTGCCATTTTTCCAGCATACCCGGCTCCCGGGCAGGCAGACCGGCCTTCATGGGGAAGTCGGTCTTTGGGGTGATAATGGTGTTTTTGTAGTCCATTGGAAATAAACCTCCATTTTAAAATTCATATAAAAAAGCGCCTTTGTCCCTAAAAATAAGAGACAAAGGCGTAATCATACCTCTGCGGTACCACTCTTGTTCCGAGAAGCTCGGCACTCGAAGCCGCTGTATCGGGCGGAAACCGGCGCAGTCTACTGCCAAAAGGGTTCGGTGCGCAGCTCGGAGGGGATATGCACTGCCGGCAGCCGCTGCTTCTCACCAAATCGCAGCTCTCTGAAGGCCGGAGACAACAGGCACTTGTCCTCGTCAACGCTATACATATAAAGTTAAGCAGGGATCAGCGGTGGCTGGGATCGTAATTCCGGCCGAACTGCAGATTTGCGAACTTACTGGTGGTGTCGGAAGCGGGATGCTTTGCTTCCACGGTAGGAGCGGGATCATCGGTGGTGCCGACCAGAGCTTCCAGATTGGAAGCAATCTCATCTGCCACGGCATCGGTGGTATCCTCAGGCTCAACATCGGGCTGGCTGTCATAGTCAAACACGGCGTTTTGCTTCTGGGGGGCGGGAGCATTGGCGCTCTTGATTCGTTCCAGAGCCTGAATGCAGGAGCTGAGCTGGCGGGTGAGCTCGTCAATCTTGTCGGCGGCTGCACGGCGGGCCTGCTCCACACGCTCGTTTTCTGCTTCAATCATGGCATCGGCGTTCTTGGTGTTCTGGGTGGCGATGTCATTGGCATCGTTCAGCATCTGGGTGCATTTTGCCTCGGCGTCCTTGACCATTGCGTCGCAGGTCTTCTGGGCATTTACAATGGCATCCTTCATGCTGGCTTCGTTGCTGCGGTATTCTTCCAGCTTGCTTACAAGAACACGCATTTTGCTCTTGAGCAGGGCGTTTTCTTTATAGAGGGTCACATAGTCTTCGGTGAGGGGCTCAAGGACTGCGTCCACGGCCTGCATATCGTATCCGCCGAAGGTGGCGCGACTGAAAGCAATCTCTTCGATTTGCTGCGGTGTAATCATATTCCTTTACATCCTTTCCTCGGGAGCATCAAACGTAGCTCTCGACCTCGCTCTGAAGATTCTCAAGGTCACCAACCACATCCATGTTGTGGGGGCAGAAAAGATATGTAGACTGGGCAACCTTCTTCACCTTGCCGTCTACAGCGTAGGCGCAGCCGGACAGGAAATCCACAACACGGCGGGCCATAGCCTTATCGACATTTTCCATGTTCACGATGACAGCCTTCTTATTGCGAAGATGATCTGCGGCCTTAGAAGTGTCGTTGAAGTTGCTGGGGTGGAAGAGAACCACCTCCTGCTTATTGCCCATGGTTACAACCTTGCTGGCAAAATCAGAAGAAACGCTGGAAGAAGCGGATGCACCGAAAGCGGAGCCGGTATCATCAGCAGAGACGCTGAAAGCCGGGGTACGGCGCTGACGGGGAGCGGACTCTTCCTGCTCATCCTCGTAGCCATCCATGGTGTCATCGTCATCATAATCATCGTACTCATCGTCGGAGTACGGCTGTGCAAACTTCTTCACATTGTCCCAAAAGCTCATAGTTGAATCCTCCTGTATATTTCCATCATGTGCTATGCTTTTTTCGTATAATCACGGCGACCGAAAATAGCGGTGCCGATTCTGACCATGGTACTACCGCAGGCAATGGCATCTGCAAAGTCTGCCGACATTCCCATAGACAAAATATTCACGGATACATTATCGCTTGTTTTTTCCGTTATGTCAACAGAAAGGTTATACATTTCTTGAAAAAATTTACGATTATCCCCCGAATTTTGGGAAATCGGGGGGATCGCCATGAGCCCGCAGAGCCGCAAATTGGGAAAATCAGAAAAATTTTCGGTTAAAGGCAGAATGTCTTCAGCCATGAAACCGCTTTTGGATTCCTCTTTTCCGATATTTACCTCCAGCAAAATATCCTGCCGGATGCCCTGCCGGGCGGCCTCTGCATCAATGGCCCGGAGAAGCCTTAAACTGTCAACGCTCTGGATGAGATCCACTTTTCCCACCACCTGCTTTACCTTATTGGTCTGCAAATGGCCGATGAAATGGACAGGCGCACCCCGATAGGCATCCTCACTGAGCTTTGCGGTCAGCTCCTGCACACGGTTTTCACCGCAGCAGTCTATGCCTGCGGCAACGGCCTGCCGGACAGCGTCGGCATCGTTCATTTTTGTGGCGGCGCAGAGCTTGATTTCGGCGGGGTCCCGGCCTGCGGCAGCGGCAGCTTCGGCAATCTGCCGGCGGATATTGGAAATATTTTCAGATATGGACATAATTACACCTCTGTCTGTCTCGGTATGATAAAACGCACGAAGGCGGCGGATGAACTCCGCCGCCCCGGTGTTTAGGGATTGGTTGCCGACGCTTTCAGGTTCTTCATGGGAGCAAGGGTGGAGATGGCATGCTTGTAAATCATCTGCTGCTTGCCCTCCGATACCAGCACCACAACAAAGCTGTCAAAGCCTGTGATGATGCCCCGAAGCTGAAAGCCGTTCATAAGAAAGAGCGTTACAGGGATTCGTTCCCGGCGCACTTCTTTCAAAATGGAGTCCTGTAAATTGATGGATTCAGACATATGTATTCCTTCTTTCTTTGGGATACACACATCTTAGCATTTTTAATTGTCGTTTTCCCTAACAATCCGTCGGGCGGTATCCAAAATTTCCGCGCTGTCGGCACCCTGCCGCAGCAGCCAGTGCATATTGGGGTTCCGCCGGAACCATGTGAGCTGGCGCTTGGCGTACCGACGGGAGGATTGCTGAACCTGAGCGGCGGCCTCCTGAAGGGTGATTTTGCCTTCCAGAGCATCCACAAATTCCTTGTAGCCGATGGCCTGCATGGCGGTGCATTTTTCGGGAATGCCACGGCTGAGAAGCGACTTGATTTCTTCCAGCAGTCCCATTTCCAGCATGATGTCCACCCGCAGATCGATGCGCTGATATAATTCGCTCCGCTCCCGGTAGTCGAGTCCCAGCCAAAGGGGGTGAAAACGGGCCGGAACGGATTGGGTTTTCAGATTGTGGGCGGTGATGGTTTCACCGGTTTCATAGTAAACTTCCAGCGCCCGGATAATCCGCTTCCTGTCCGCCGGATGGAGCTTGGCGGCGGCCTCCGGGTCGATGCTTCTGAGCCGTTCCAGCATGGCTTCCATGCCCAGTTCATCGGCTTCCTGCTCCAGCTTTTCCCGCATTCCCGTAGAAGGGAAGGGGGCAAAGGCATTGCCACGGATCAGGGCATCCATATAAAGCCCGGTGCCGCCGGCAACGATGGCAGTTTTGCCACGGGCGAGAATATCCTCTACGATGGGAGTTGCCATAGCGCAGTAACGGCTGACGGAAAAATCCTCCCATGGCTCTGCCACATCCAGCATATGGTGGACAATGCCCTGCTTTTCTTCTTCACTGGGCTTGGCGGTGCCAATGTCCATGCCCTTGTAGATCTGCATGGAATCGCAGGAAACCACCTCGCCGTCGGTGTATTTGGCAAGCTCCACTGCAAGGGCGGTTTTTCCGGAGGCAGTGGGGCCTGCAATACAGATAATTTTATCCATAGCTGCTCCTTATGTCCGCTTAAACTGCTTTTCCAGCTGCTTTTTGCTGAGGGAAACGCAGATGGGTCTGCCATGGGGGCAGTATTTTAGATCTTCCCGTTCCATGACCTGCTTCACAAGAGCCAAAAGTTCCTTGTCATCGCTGACCCAGCCGGCCTTGATAGCGGCCTTGCAGGCAACGGTATGTAAAAGTTCGTCTCGCACGGTGTCTCCATGTTCCCGGCGCCCGGAAAGCAGGTCAGCTGCCAGAGATTCGGCGGCTTCGGCTGCGGATTCGGGATCGAGATCCATGGGAATCTGCCGCAGGAGAATGGTGTTGTCTCCAAATTCGTCGATGGAGAAGCCCAGACTCTCCAGCATTTCTTTGTTGTTCAGCAGTTCAGCTGCCGCTTCGGCGCTGAGCCGGACAGGGACGGGGGTCAGCAGCATTTGGGAGCTGATGGATTCCTGATTGGCTTTCAGCTTTTCAAACAGAATTCGCTCGTGAGCAGCGTGCTTGTCAATGAGAAACGCATCGTCTCCCTGCTCTACTATAATATAAGTACGGTAAAGTTCACCCACCATCCGCCAGGGAATTTGGGTGGGCATGGGAAGAACTTCCTGAATGACTTCTTCTATCTGAGGCTCTTCCACCGGCTGGATTTCCGGCTTGGGAGTTTCTTGCTTGAGAGTTTCCTGCTTGAGAGTTTCCGAATGGAAAGTCTCCGGGGCGGGGCGCTCCTCCTGCAGGGGCCGGGGGGCCGCCGGGGGTGCTGCCTCGGGCATCACAGCAGGGGTAAACACGGATTCCCGCAGAGGAATCTCTCGCCGGATGGTATCCACCGTTGCCTCAGCCGCAGCTTTCCGGGGCTGAGGGGCCTCCGCTATGGCAGAAGAAAACTGTTTATATTCCTGCGTTGTCATGGTGCGGAAGAAGTTTTCCTGCTTGGGAGCGGCTTTTTGTGCCGCCGGAGGGGTATAGGCAGGGGCAGCGGGGGTGTTTTCCCGGGGCTGAGACTGGAAACGAATCTGGGGACGGTCTACCTGCTTGTTGAGAGCAGCCAGAACCCCGTAATGAACGCAGTCGAATACGGACTTTTCCGATAGGAATTTCACTTCGGTTTTTGCCGGGTGGACATTTACATCCACGGCTTCCGGGGGAACCTTCAAATGTAGCACACAGGCGGGGAATTTTCCCACCATGAGCTGATTGCGGTAGGCTTCCTCCAAGGCAGAAATCAGCAGCCGGGATTTCACAGGCCGGTCGTTCACAAAGAAGGTTTGCAGGCTGCGGCTGGGGCGGGCATCGGTGGGCTTGGAAACATAGCCCGTAAGGGTATATTCATCCCAGCGGCTCTCGACCTTTACCATGTGGGCGCACTCTCTGCCGTAAATGCAGTAAACGGCATCCTGAAGCTTTCCGGAGCCGGGGGTGGTAAGAATTTGCTTGCCGTCCCGCAGATAGGTGAAGGCCACTTCCGGATGCGCCAGCGCCTGCATCTGTACGGCGGCGGTGACCCGGCCGCCTTCCACGGTGTCGGATTTCATAAATTTCATTCTGGCAGGGGTGTTGAAAAACAGATCCCGAATGATGATGGTGGTACCGCCGGGGCAGCCCACCTCGGTGTTTTCCTGTACAACACCGCCCTCCAGATGGAGACTGGTGCCGAAGAGGGCACCGGCGGTTTTGGTCATCAGATCTACCCGGCTGACGGAAGCAATGGCCGCCAGTGCTTCGCCGCGGAAGCCCATGGTGCCGATGGCAGCCAAATCCTCCGCTTTGCGGAGCTTGGAAGTGGCGTGACGCAGAAATGCGGAGGGAGCATCCTCCGGCGCAATACCGCAGCCGTCATCCGTGACCCGCAGAAATGTCATGCCGCCGTCTTTGATCTCCACGGTGATTTTGGAGGCTCCGGCGTCTACGGCATTTTCAAGAAGCTCCTTAACGACGGAGGCAGGGCGCTCTACCACCTCGCCGGCGGCGATCAGGTTCGCCACATGGGGGGAGAGCTGTATGATTTTCGGCATAATTATCACCTCAAGGCCAGCATACCCAGAAGATTGCTGAGGGTATGAATCAAAATGGGAGCCAGAATATTGCCGGACAGCCGATAGGCGGCAGCCAGCACAATTCCGGCGGGAACATACTGTAAAAAACAGAGGAAAAAGGTCAGACTGCTGCATCGCCCAAGATAGCCGATCACATGGATGAGGCAGAACAGGGCCACCGAAAGAATCCATGCGGCGATTGGGCTGTGGTCATAAAGTCCACGGAAAATCAGTCCCCGATGAAAAACTTCCTCTGTGATGGGGACGAAAAACACGGTGCCAATGAACATAAGGCTGTAATTTTCGGCGCACAGATGCTCAATGCTTTGGTCGTTTATATTGGCAAACGCCGGGTCTGCCATCTTGAAAAGGTAAGAAAGCAGGACATTTACCAGCCAGTAAGCAAAAAACAGGGGAACAGCGGCGGCAATCACGCCCACAAGATCGGTTTTGAGCCGTGCCAGCATCGCCCGGAGATAGCGGCGAAAAATCAGCACCATGGCACCGGCATTCACCGTGAAAAAGAAAAAATTGAGTGCGGAAGCACGAAGCGGAACCGGCAGCATAGCATTGCCCGCAGCCAGCAAACGGGGGAACAGTGTCAGCTGAAACAAAAGCCAGCAGCTGCCCAGCAGCTTTTCTCTTAAGCTCAGCTCCGTTTGGCGGAAAGCAGCAAGATCCATCATTGGTTCAGCATTTTCTTGAGCTTATACAGCTCATTCATGGCTTCGATAGGGGTGAGAGTCTCTACGCTGATCTGGGAGAGTGCATCGCACACCTGCTGACTGCGCAGATCCAGCATACTGACCTGCTCGTCAGCATCCCGGGGAGCGGAGGCCACATGAACCACACCGGCCTCGCTTTCCAGCTCCTGAAGAATCTCTCTGGCACGGTGGATCACGGCATTGGGAAGACCTGCCAGCTTGGCAACTTCCACGCCGTAGCTGTCATCGGTAGCACCGGGAATAATTTTCCGCAGGAAAATCATCTGGTCGCCGCGCTTTTTCACAGCAATGTTGTAGTTCTTTACATTGGGCAGCGTTCCTTCCATGGCGGAAAGCTCATGGTAGTGGGTGGCAAACAGAGTTTTTGCGCCCAGACGCTTGGGATTGGAGGCGTATTCCAGCACCGCACGGGCAATGGCCATGCCGTCGTAGGTGGAAGTGCCTCTGCCAATCTCGTCCAGAATGAGCAGACTCTTGGGGGTGGCGTACTTCAAAATGGAAGCCACCTCGCTCATTTCCACCATGAAGGTGGACTGACCGGAGGCCAAATCGTCACTGGCGCCGATTCGGGTGAACACTCTGTCTACAATGCCGATTTTGGCGCTGCGGGCAGGCACGAAGGAACCGATCTGCGCCATGAGGACAATCAGCGCCACCTGCCGCATATAAGTGGATTTACCAGCCATATTGGGGCCGGTAATAATGGAAACCTGATTGTCGGCAAAGCCCAGCTGGGTGTCATTGGGGACAAAGAGGGAATCTTTCAGCATGACTTCCACCACCGGGTGGCGGCCGTCGGTTATGGAAATCTCATTGCCCAGAGAAATATCCGGGCGGCAGTAGCCCCGCTGAGCGGCAACAGTTGCCAGAGAGCAGAGGGTATCGGCGGCAGCTACGGCGGCAGCGGTCTGCTGCACCGTGGCGGCTTTCTGGGCCAGATCTTCCCGCAGCTGGGTGAAAATCTGATATTCCAGAGCTGTCAGACGATCCTTGGCGGTGAGAATCTGGTTTTCCAGCTCTTTAAGCTCCTGCGTGATGTAACGCTCGCAGTTTACGAGGGTCTGCTTGCGGATGTAGCTTTCGGGGACCTGGTCAATAAAGGACTTGGAAACCTCGATATAGTAGCCGAAGACCCGGTTATAGCTGACTTTCAGAGTGCGGATACCGGTTTTTTCCCGCTCAGAGGCTTCAATGCCCAAAATAATATCCTTGCCGCCGTTCATAATATCACGAAGACGGTCGGCTTCTTCATTGGCACCGGGGCGGATCATGCCGCCTTCCCGAATGGTAAGGGGAGGATCTTCCACGATGGTCTTTTCAATCCGGTCGGCCCACTCCGTGAGGGGGTCGATAGAATCCGCCAGCTTTTGCAGCATGGGAGACTCCATCTGTGCCAGCTGCCGCTTTACATCGGGCAGTGCCCGGAAGCCCCGGGCCAGTCCCAGCAGATCCCGGCAGTTGACAGTGCCGGTGACGATTCGGGTCATCACACGCTCCAGATCGGAAACATCCCTGAGGGATTCTTCCAGTTCACTGCGGGCAATGGTGGCACCCACCAATTCTTCCACAGCACCCTGACGGCGCTGAATTTCAATGGGGTCCAGCAGGGGCTTTTCCAGCCAGGAGCGGATCATCCGCCCGCCCATGGCGGTGTGGGTCTTATCGAGAACCCAGAGAAGAGAGCCCTTCTTTTCTTTGGAGCGCATGGTTTCTGTCAGTTCCAGATTCCGGCGGGCATCCATATCCAGCTCCATAAAACGGCCGGTAGTGTAATATTGCAGCTGGCGAATATGGGCCAGATCATTTTTTTGCAGGGTAATGAGGGTTTGCAGCAGGGTGCCGGCAGCGATGACGGCAACGGGCAGGCTGGCAATTCCCAACTCAGCGGTGGTTGTACCGAAATGCTGCTGCAAAACAGCCTCCGCAGCGTTAAAATCAAATTCCTCGGCAGACTGCTCGTTGACGCAGCATTCCAGCCGCCGCAGCAGAGCATCATCGATGGCGGGGTCGGAAACGCCTTCGCCGCCACGGGTGACTTCCGCAGGAGAGAAGCGCCCCAGCTCCGAGGCTACGGATGCCGCATCGGAGCAGACGGTGACGAAAAATGCACCGGTGGAAATATCGCAGAAGGCAAGACCGTATTGCTTGCCCTCTCCGTACAGACAGCCGAAGTAGTTATTGCGGGATTCGTCCAGCATGGAGCCTTCGGTCACGGTGCCGGGAGTCACGATTCGGGTAATGTCCCGCTCTACCAGTCCCTTGGCGGTGGCGGGATCTTCCATCTGCTCGCAGATGGCGACCTTGTAGCCCTTCTGCACCAGACGGGCAATATAGGATTCCACGCTGTGGAAGGGAACGCCGCACATGGGGGTCTGCTCTTCCTTGGGCTTGCTCCGGTCACGGGAGGTGAGGGTGAGATCCAGTTCCCGGGAGGCAATCTTTGCATCCTCGTCGAACATTTCGTAGAAGTCACCAAGCCGGAAGAACAGCAGGCAGTCCTTGTTTCGCTCTTTTATTTCGTTATACTGCCGCTTCATGGGCGTCAGTTCGGATTTTGCAGCCATATTAAGCCTCCGTTTCTGCCAAAGTACCGGTGAGACTCCAGGTATTGGAGGCGGTGATGGTCACATTGGCAAAGGTGCCGATGCGGCTGTCGTCGCCCATCAGGCGCACCAGTCGGCCGCCCTCTGTCCGGGCGGTGAGATATTCTTCGTCCCGGCCGTCAATGAGACAGCGCAGGGTTTTCCCGATATAAGCCTTGTGAATTTCCTCGGAAATGCTGTTTTGCAGGGCGCAGAGCCGATCAAAACGGTGATTCTTTTCCTCCTTGGGAGTAGGATCATCCATCTGGGCGGCAGGAGTGCCGGCACGGGGAGAGAAAATAAAGGTGAAAAGTGCATCAAAGCGGACAGCTTCGATGAGGGTCAAGGTCTCCTCAAATTCTTCGGCGGTTTCTCCGGGGAAGCCTACGATAACATCAGAGGTCAGCACCAGATCCGGCATGACACGCTTGGCATATTCCACAAGAGAAAGGTAGCGCTCCCGGTCATAATGCCGATTCATGGCCTTGAGAACCCGGGAAGAACCGGACTGGAAGGGGAGGTGGAGCTGCTTTGCAATTTTGGGGGAGGATGCCATAGTGTCGAAGAGCTTCTTGCCGGCATCTCTCGGGTGGCTGGTCATAAAGCGAATGAGAAAATCACCGGGAATGGCGGCAATTTCCGCCAGAAGATCGGAAAAGTCTACATTTTCCTCCAGATCCTTGCCATAGGAGTTCACATTCTGCCCAAGCAGGGTGATTTCCTTCACACCGGAGGCAATGAGACTGCGGCATTCTTGCAGAATATCCTCTTTCTTTCGGCTCCGCTCCCGTCCACGAACATAGGGAACGATGCAGTAGGTGCAGAAATTGTTGCAGCCGTACATAATGGAGACCCAGGCTTTCAGGGAGCTGTCCCGAATCTGGGGGATGCCCTCGGCGATGGAGCCTGCCTCGTCGGCAATGTAGAACTGGCGTTTGCCCTCGTTCAGGACATTCCAGAGAATTTCCGGGAACTGCCACAGATGGTGGGTGGAGAAAACGCCGTCCACATGGGGGTAGCTCTTGCGGATTCGCTCAGAGACCCTGGTTTCGCCCGCCATACAGCCGCAGAGGAATATTTTCTGCTCCGGATGACGGCGCTTGGTGTGGGTCAGGGCTCCCAGATTTCCGAATACCCGCTGCTCGGCGTGTTCACGGATGGCACAGGTGTTCATAACCACCACATCGGCACCCTCGGATTCTGCAACGATGGTGTAGCCGCTCTGGGCAAGATAGCCCCTCAGCTTTTCGGAATCGGCTTCGTTCTGCTGGCAGCCGTAGGTCTCCACATAGGCGGTGGGCACACGGTTTTCACCTTGCCAGTAGGCACTGATTTTATCGCAAAAGGCATACTGCTTCTGAAGCTCTGCCTGTTCAATGACTGTTGTTTTTGTGTTCATGTGAGTTCCTCCGAAAGATACGTTCTCAATCTAAAATAATATCATTTTTCCCCTGTTTTTTCAAGGGGACAGCCGGGAAAATCCCGGCTTTTCCCGGCGCATACATCGGAATTGTAAATAAACTGTGTAACAGCTTGCATTTTTCCCCTATCCATGGTAGACTTTTTTCATTATATACCCATGCGAGTGGGGGAAAGAGGAATGTATGTTCTGTAAATACTGTGGCAAGGAGCTGGAGGAAGATCAGACCGTCTGCGCAAACTGCGGCCGGGATAACGCTGATCCTGTGATTCCGGCGGAATCTGCCGAAACGCAAAGCGTTCAAAACCCCGAGCTTCCCGAGAAGCCCAAGAAGAAAAAAACTGCGCTAAAAATCGTCCTGTCGGTGACGGCGATTATTCTGCTGGCGGCGATGCTGGCATCCGTGCTGTATATCGGCACTACCGGAAAGACTTTTTCCGATATGGCCCACAGCATTACCAATATGTTTAAGCCCAAGGAAAACAACATCCACTATAAGGATTCTTACACCGTCCCGGATAAGAAGGTGGATTCCAAGCGGGACGATGTTGTGGCAACCATGGGCGATCACACGCTCACCAACAGCCAGCTGCAGGTGTTTTACTGGATGCAGGTCATTGATTTCCTGAACTATACCGGCGGCTATGCCAGCTACTATGGCTTGGATATTCAGAAGCCCCTGAATGAGCAGATGTTTGACGAGGAGAAGGGTCTTACCTGGGAAAAGTATTTCATTGAGGCGGCCCTCAATTCCTGGCATCGGTACAGCAGTCTGGTGATTGAAGCAGAAAAGAATGGCTTCAAGATGTCAGAAGAAGATGAAAAGCATCTGGAAGAGGCAAAGAAGGCTTTGGAAGAGGATGCTGAAAAAGGAAAGTATGAATCTGTGGATGCCATGCTTGCCGATCAGATGGGCAAGAATGTCACTCGTGATGATTATGTAAACTACCTGAACCTTTATTACACCGGTAACCTCTACTTTGCCGATTTGATCGAGAAGACAGAAACCAGCCAAGAGGAAATCGACGCCTACTTTGAAGCCCACGCCGAAGAACTCAAAAAGGGCAAGCCCTCCATCACTAAGGAAAGCGGCCTTCTGATTGATGTTCGTCACATCCTGATCCAGCCCGAGGGCGGCAAGACAGTGGAAGATGATAAGGGCAACAAGAAGACCGAATACAGCGAGGCCGAATGGGAGGCCTGCCGTGCTCAGGCACAGAAGATCTATGATGAGTGGCTCAGCGGTGAAAAGACCGAAGATTCCTTTGCAGAGCTGGCAAAGAAGTATTCCAAGGACGGAAATGCTTCTTCCGGCGGCATTTACACCAATGTGAATAAGGGCAGTATGGTGAAGGAATACGATGACTGGTGCTTTGATCCTGCCCGGAAAACCGGGGATCACGGTCTGGTCAAAACGCAGTTTGGCTACCATATTATGTATTTTGTAGGCGGCGAAGAGGGATGGATTCGTGCGTCCCGTGAAGGCGTTGTCAACGAAAAAGCCAGTAAGCTTCTGGTGAGCTACGGCGAGCAGAATCCCATTGAAGTTACCTATAAGGCCATCGGCCTGGCAGCTCCTAACTTCTCCAAATAAGATATTCCGGCGCAGCACCCTGATGAGTGCTGCGCCGGTTTTTTATTTATGAGATTTTACAAAAAACGCTTCACAATACAGTATCGGTATGCTACACTATATCCATAAAATACAAAACCGGGAAAGAGGAAGCACCATGGAGAAAAAACGCAGTTATCAAGGCCAAGACCGTCATAAGCTGCTGGTATTTGCCTGCCTGCTGATGGCGGCGGTGATCGTTTTAACTTCTTTGGCAGTGGGAATTAGTAGACATAACGCCCAAGAACCCATTGAAACAGTCGCACCGATACCTTCTGAGAATGATGCCGGCGAATCTGTGGAAAAGCCTTTTACGGGAAATTTTGTACTGCAATGCTCTCTGGAAACAGGCAGCGTTACTTTGGCGGATGCCGTGACATTTACAGGAACGGCAGATCCGGAAAAAAACCTCACTGTCAACGGGGAAAATGTTCCGCACGACAGCGACGGCAGTTTTACCCATAAGGTACAGCTAAGCCCCGGTGAAAACCGGCTGACAGTGAATTATGACGGAGAGGAACAGACCTTTACATTCCGGCGGCAGTATGTGGTGGAAAGTTTTTCACCGTTCGGAACCCAATCCTTCCCCAGCGGCACATCGATTTCTTTTGCGGTGTCGGCACGGGATGGCAGTACGGTAACGGTGGAGCTGAACGGCAAGACCGTGACATTGCAAAAGGGAGATAAGGAGAGCAGCACGGCTCCGGGCTTTTTCCTTTACACCGGGGAGTATGCCCTGCCGACGGGCAACGCACAGGATGTGGACTTGGGAAGCGCAGTCTTTACGGCTGTCTGCGACGGCGTAACGGAAACCTATCGCTCCGACAAGCTGATCTGCCTTAAGGCAAAGACTCCGGACCCGACCGATCCGCCGAAGCCTACCGAGCCAAAACCTACGGAGCCCAAACCCACCGAACCTCCGAAGCCCACAGAACCACCCATCGTTCCACAGGAAAACGGCTATCTGGATGTGGGCACCGAGTATGTGGCAGAGGTTGTGAATTATGCTGCTGAGACATTCTGCGGTAAGACCCGGGACGACTATTCCCATCCCACCAATAATTACCTGCCGAAAGGCACAGTGGATTACTGCTACCGAAACACGGTATCGAACCCGGACGGTACATACAATTATTATGTCCTGCGCAGCGGTCAGCGGGTTTATGTTGCCAAACGGAATCCTCCCGGTTCCAACAACCTGAAAGTCGCTGCGTGCCGCAAGGGTCAGCTGCCGGATCATAATACCATCCATGTCAATGGATGGAGCCAGTCCGGCAATGCCACAATCCTTACGCTGGACAGCCTGTGGAAGGCACCCTTCTACTTGGACATGGGCCCGCAGAGCTATGCAGCACCCAACAGCGGCGCCCAGCGCAGCTATGCGATTACCTCTTTTACGGTGAAGCATGTGGATATCCGCTTCTGCTATGCCACTGAGTTTACCGGCTCTGTGGAGCTGCCTGCGGATAATCCGCTGTTCAAATCTGCGGAAATCATCCGCAACAAGGCAGATACTACCTTGCGGCTCTACCTGCGCAAAACCGGCGGCTTCTATGGCTGGCGTGCTTACTACAATGAGAGCAATCAGCTCTGTTTCCGATTCCTGAATCCCAGTAAGATCCAGAAGGCCGACAATCCTTACGGCGCAGATCTCACCGGCGTGAAGGTAATGATCGATGTGGGTCACGGCGGTTATGACTGCGGTGCCATCGGTGTAGACGCCAGCGGAAAGAAGTGGATGGAGGCAGATCTCAATCTGGTGCTGTCAAAGGCCATTCAGAAGGAACTGGAAAGCATCGGAGCCAAGGTGGTGCTGAACCGCACAAAGGATGTGCTGCTGCGGCCCAATGACAGGGAGATTATGCTGCATCGGGAGAGCCCGGATATCTGCATCTGCATTCACCAGAATTCCATTGACAGGCACCCCGGCATCAACGGCTTTATGGCGTATTACTATAATCCCTTCTCCATGCCCGCCGCCAGGTACATTCTGAAAGAAACCAAGGACACAAACATCTATCAGAAAACCGGCATCAACTGGCACCGCTATTATACCGCCCGGGAATCGGTTTGCCCGGTGGTGCTGATGGAGAACGGCTATATTACAAATGCCAAGGATCTTGCCAATATGTGCAATCCTGAAAAGGTTGCCATCAAGGCACAGGCCGCCACACAGGGAATTGTGAACTATTTCCTGTCGATACAAAAATGACAAAAAGTGCGCCGAGCAACAGCATTGCTTTTTCGTTTTTCCAGTGTTATAATCAGTAATTGAGTGATAAATTAAACTCAACTTTTGCGCTGATAAAAGGAGAAAAACATGGAGATACAATTTGAAAATATTGTCCTCCGGGATATGAAAGAGTCCGACATCGAGGACTATGTACGCTGGTTTACCACGGAAATAGAGTGGATGGATTGGGACGCTCCGTGGGAAACTGAGATATTGGATGCCGATACCGAGCGGCAACGCTGGACGGAGTATTATCAATCTGTGCGGGAAATGCCCGATGATGAGACCCGCTGGAAATTTGAGATTGAATCTGAGGGCCGGCATATTGGCTGGGTCAGTTCCTATCTAATTGATGAGAATTATAATTGGATCGGGAAAATCAAGGAAGGGCAAAAGGTAAACCAGACGGTTGGAATTGGTATTTGTGAATCCGATCTTTGGGGCAGACATTTGGGCACAAATGCCCTTCGTGCGTTCATCCGGTATTATGCAGAGCACGGACGTAAGGAAATCTATACGCAGACATGGTCCGGAAATGTTCGCATGATTCGTGTGGCAGAAAAGCTCGGATTTCAGGAGTGTGATCGGGCTGTAAATGAGCGTGAAGTCCGCGGAAAACAGTATGACGGCCTGACATTTGTATTGAATTTGAAGCAGAAGTAAAGTGCTGAACCGATTCCAATTTATCGGGCAGCCATATAACAAGAAACGGAGTGTATCGAAATTTCGAT
>RCNI01000866.1_pt1 | contig 17525 bp, 20 predicted proteins | sample 2041151 | NCBI WGS metagenome assembly RCNI01 (sample SAMN09708214, study PRJNA481090) | feces metagenome | isolation source: feces | place: Antarctica: Albino Rookery | reverse complement strand
GCAGCCATTGCCGATGGCGTAATGGTTGTGATTTGCGGCAATATCCCTCTGCTGGGTATGGAGTGGCCCGGTCTGATCTTCCCCTTGGTGCTGGCGTGGTACATCATTACCGAAATGGGCAGCATTCTGGAAAACGCTGTAAAGATGGGCGCCAACGTCCCCGCCTGGCTCGTCAAGATCCTGAAAGCCAGCCTCAATGCAGTGGACAAGGTAGGCGATACCACCACCGAAAACAAACCGAATGAATAAATGATGATTCACTCCCCGGAGTAAGATCTGGGGAGTGAATTTTGTTAGCATTTCATTACAGTTTTTGCTTTATCGGAGACAAAATTAGTTATCTATTATCAAGTTTAATCTATTGTAAACACATAAGGAAGTTAGGGAAAACGCGAATACATCCTGAAAAGTATAACAAAACCGCTCAGAACAAACATTCTGAGCGGTTTTTGTTGGTCGGAGTGTCGGGATTCGAACCCGAGGCCTCTTGGACCCGAACCAAGCGCGATACCAAACTTCGCCACACCCCGATAGACCTTGATATTATAATGAAAAATCTTTTGATTGTCAAGGGCTACTGGGAATTTTGCAATGCTGTGCCTCGTAATATACCTTTGAGGTGACATTATGGCATATCGAATTGATTACGGACCACCAATTAAACTGCCCCACGAGAAAGAAAACAGGGCTACCAGACTCCGGGTCATGACAGCTTCCTGTTTGCTTGCTTTTGCGATAGGAGTTCGCTTGGCGTGGCCAGCTGGAGCATCAACACTGCGACGAGTATTAATGCCAGATTATGCAAGCCATACGCAGGTAGTATTCCAGGAAATGATTGACCGGATACGAAGTGGTGAAACTACCGTTGAGGCGGCAACCGCATTTTGCAGGGAAGTTATTGAATATGGACAAACCTGTGATTGATGTTAGACCTGAAAGCTACATATACGCTGCGGTATTGCTGTTGATTCTTCCGCTTCAATGGGTCCTTTCTGCGTTGACAGCCGGAACATTCCATGAATTCTGTCATTATCTTGCGCTTCGCATGTGCGGCGGAAAAGTCTGGAGGGTACAAGTTGGCGTGTCCGGGACGGTGATGGATACACAACCATTATCACCCAGAAAGGAATTGATATGTGCTTTGGCAGGGCCAATAGGTAGTCTGACATTAGCGTTATCTATTCGCTGGTTCCCACTTTTGGCGATTTGTGGACTGGTTCAGGGCGTATTTAATCTTTTTCCGGTATACCCTCTGGATGGAGGGAGAGCTTTACACTGCGCAATGACGTTGATATTTTCGCAAAAGGGGGATTATATCGCAAAATGGGTAGAAATTGTCTTTCTGCTTCTGCTGTTGAGTTTTGCAATCTGCATGATTTTTCGCTATCATATGGGAATACCAACGCTTGCAGTGGCATCCATTTTGCTGTACAAAGTTGTTAAAAGAAAAATTCCTTGCAAAGATTCCGTTATGAGGGTACAATAGAGTCATATTATACTGAAGAGGTATGTCTATGACCGAATTGTTACAGCGTATTCTGCCGACGGTGCAGAAACCTGCCCGGTATACCGGCGGTGAATTTAACGAAATTCAGAAGAATCCAGCAGATGTCCGTGTGCGTGTGGCCTTCTGCTTCCCGGATACTTATGAGATTGGCATGTCCAATGTGGGTATGCGAATCCTTTATGGCGTGATGAATGAGATGGAAGGTGTATGGTGCGAGCGTGTTTTTGCTCCCTGGGGCGATATGGAAGATGCCATGCGCCAGCACAATCTACCTCTGTGGGCATTGGAAAGTCAGGATCCTGTTAAGGACTTTGATATGGTGGCATTCACCATCGGCTATGAGATGGCTTATTCCAATGTGCTCAACATGATGCGGCTGGCCGGAATTCCACTTCGTTCAAGTGATCGTCATGATTTGAAGGGAATTGTATTTGCGGGTGGTGTCTGTGCATTTAACCCGGAACCTTTGGCGGACTTTATTGACTTTTTTTCATTGGGAGAAGGTGAGGAGAGCACAGTTGAAATTGTGTCCCTCTATGACCGCGCCAAGGCAGAGGCTTGGAGTAAGGAACAGTTCCTGGAGGAAGTTTCCAAGATTCCCGGCGTGTATGTTCCCAGCTTCTATCGCCATGAATACAACGAAGATGGCACCTTGTCTGCAATTGTACCACTGAACGGTGCGCCGGAAAAGGTTACGAAGCGAATTGTCGAAAATCTGGATCAGGCCTATTTCCCTACAAAAATGATCGTTCCCTCTACGGAAATTGTTCATGATCGGGCAAATCTGGAAGTGTTTCGTGGATGTATCCGTGGCTGCCGATTCTGTCAGGCTGGCTTTTCGTGCCGTCCTGTACGCAAAAAGAGCCCTGAGGTTCTATACCGTCAGGCTGTGGAGATCATGGAAAACTCGGGCAATAATGAGATTACGCTGTCCAGTCTTTCTACATCCGATTACCGTGGCCTCAAAGAGCTGACCGATCAGATGATTCCATACTGTGCCGATAATCGTATCAATTTGTCTGTACCTTCCTTGAGAGCAGATAATTTCTCTCGGGAACTGATGGAAAAGCTTCAGACTGTGCGTAAAAGCGGCTTGACCTTTGCACCGGAGGCTGGTACACAGCGTCTGCGTGATGTTATCAATAAGAACTTGACAGAAGATGAGATCCTGACTACCTGTGCTAATGCTTTTGAGGGCGGGTGGAATAACGTTAAGCTGTATTTTATGCTGGGTCTGCCAACGGAAACCGACGAGGATGTTCTGGGAATTGCAGAACTGGTCTATAAGGTGATTCAGGAATGGAAGGCGCATGCAACCAATAAGAAACGTGGTCTGCGTGTCCATGTGGCAACGGCTTATTTTGTGCCCAAGCCCCATACGCCCTTTCAGTGGGAACAGCAGATTACCCCAGATGAATATCTGCGCCGATGCCGTCTGCTGAAGAGTCATTTCTACTCGAAGTCTATTGAATACAACTACCATGCACCTGATCTTAGCCGCTTAGAAGCTGTGGTTGCCCGTGGTGATCGCCGTTTGTGTGCGGTGATGGAGGAAGCGGTGATGAACGGTGCCAGATTGGATGGTTGGGATGAGTATTTTAACTACTCCATCTGGTTTGATGCCCTGAAGAAATACGGCATTGACCCTGATTTCTATACTACCCGAGGCTACGGCGAAGATGAGATTCTGCCTTGGGATACGATTGATGTAGGTGTGAGTAAGAGGTTCCTCCTGCGGGAACGCCATCAAGCTCAAAGAAATCTGGTTACTCCGGATTGCCGCCATGGATGTGCTGGTTGTGGAGCCAATAAACTGCTTCAGGAGGTGGAGTGCGATGCCTAGACTGTTGTTTGAAAAGAAGGGAAATGCAGTCTGGATTTCCCACCTGGATTTGATGCGTCTGTTCCAGCGTGCATTTAAGCGTGCCGGACTGCCTCTGACTCACACGCAGGGATTTAATCCCAGACCTTCTGTGTCAATTGCTCTTCCGCTGAGTGTTGGCGTAGAAAGCGCGTGCGAGCTTTTAGATTTTGAACTGGATGGAGAGAACGTACCCAATGAGGTCATCCTTGATAAACTGAATCAGTTCCTTGTTGATGGCATTAAAGTGCTGGACGTGTACGAAGAAAATGCCAGAAAGATCAAGTACCTGGCCTTACTTGACTGCGTTGTTACTTTAGAGTATGATAACGGCGTGGCTCCCGGGTGCATAGGTGCTTTGCGGGAACTGTTTGGAAGGGAAGATGTGCTGGTAGAGAAGAAGACCAAGAGCAATGGAATTCAAAATCAGAACATCATCCCTATGATTAAGACGATGGACATTGCCCAAACGGATAATGAGACAGTGGAAGTCAGGGCACGGATCTGCTGTCAGAATCCGACGCTTAATCCTATGCAGATGGTCGCTGCCATCGGTTTGTACTTGCCGGATTATAAACCGGATTTTGCAAAATGCGCCCGGATTGAGATTTACGACAATGATGATACTATTTTCAGATAAGGAGATTTACCTATATGAGCGAAAAGAATTTGATTGAACTGGAAGATTGTCCCTGCTGTCGTGGAGCAGGTATGCTGATTCACGAGGGCGGCTGGAATGTTCAGGTGGAATGCACTGAATGTGGTGCACATACTGTGTATGTTGAGTACGAAACCGAGGAGCAGATGCAGGAGGCTGAAAAAAGCGTTGCTCGTCTGTGGAATCTTGGTAAAGTCATCAGACAGGATGCAGGCGAATAAGAAAGCAATAATCCCGGGGTATTTGCCCCGGGAAAAAATTTTTCTATTTTTTTGAAAAAACACTTGCATTTTATGTCAGGATGTGATAATATACTAAGGCTGTCAGGAAACAGCATCAAATATCCGGGTTTGGCGAAGTTTGGTATCGCGCTTGAATGGGGTTCAAGAGGCCGCTGGTTCGAATCCAGTAACTCGGACCAAAAGACCTAAACAACTATTGTTGTTTAGGTCTTTTCTTATTCTAACGAAATAAAATCCTTTTACAGCATACGAATCACAAAACCAAAGTATTATGTATTTTCCTAGAAAAAGTACTTGATTTTTGAAGGTATACATGTTACAATAAATCGGTCTGAAATCAAGGTGAGTCCTCTGCGGCGCCGGGAACCATATCGCCGGATCGCAACGCTGTATGAACGCCTAATATTTAAGGAGGACAATGATATGGATTTAGTTAAGGCACTGGCCAGCCAGTACATGAAGGAAGAGCTGCCCGAAGTTCGCGTCGGCGACACTGTTCGTGTACATGTGCGCATCAAGGAAGGTTCTCGTGAGCGTATCCAGGTGTTCGAAGGCACCGTCATCGCTCGTAAGCACGGTGGTATCGCTGAGACCATCACCGTTCGTCGTGTTTCCTACGGCGTTGGCTGCGAGAAAGTATTCCCCCTGCACGCTCCTAACGTTGCAATGATCGAGACTGTCCGTAAGGGTAAGGTTCGTCGTGCAAAGCTGTACTACCTGCGCTCTCGCTTCGGCAAGGCTGCAAAGGTCAAGGAGAGAGTCTAATCCTACGATTGATGAAAAAAGAGAGCTTCGGCTCTCTTTTTTTATTGCCTCATGATGGGTGCCCGCTTTCGTAAAACCACAAAAGCCTTGGAACTTACACCTGTTCCAGGGTTTTTCTATTGTTAAGATTTGGAAAACTTTTTGCTGGATTGAAAAATTACACTTTTCTTATTGCGTGTTTTTGTGTATAATAAAATCTGATATGCTATACATATGCAGCAATTTTACTGCTGTTTTGAATAGGAGTGGTTGTTTTGGCTGATGAAGCAGTGAAGAAACCGGATAAACGGACTTCGTGGAAGAGTAGTCTCATGCTCTATCTGCATGATTTGATTTACATGTTAGCTGCAATTATGATTGCGTTTTTACTTCTGTTCCGGGTTGTGATTGTGTCCGGCGATTCCATGTACAGTACATTGTGGGATGGAGACTGGTTGCTTTTGATAAGCAGTGTATTCTATGATGACCCTCAATATGGTGATATCATTGTGGCTTCTAAGAAGTCTTTTAATGACGGTGAGCCTATTGTAAAGCGTGTGATCGCGACAGAAGGGCAGACTGTGGATATTGATTTTACATCCGGCACAGTTTTTGTTGACGGTGTGGCGCTGCAGGAGGATTACATCTACTCGCCGACGGATGACCCAGAAGGAATGAAATTTCCGCTGACGGTAGATAAGGGCTGTATTTTTGTGATGGGTGACAATCGCGGCGTTTCTAAGGATAGCCGCAGCCCGGATATTGGTTTGATTGACGAGAGACAAATTCTGGGAAAGGCTGTTTTTCGCCTGTTCCCCGGTACAGATGGCGGCAATGCGGCTCGCCAGTTTAGTAGAATAGGAGTATTAAAATAATGGATAAGGACCAGATGAATATTCAGTGGTATCCGGGTCATATGACCAAAACCAGACGTCAGATTGAGGCAGATCTGAAGCAGGTGGATGCCGTCTGTGAAATTGTAGATGCAAGAATTCCTGTCTCAAGTCGAAATCCGGACATTGATACCATCTGCGGTGCAAAGCCCAGAGTGATTGTGCTGAACCGAATGGATCTTGCTGATCCTGCAGCTACCAAGCAGTGGGCGGCCTACTTCAGAGCGAAGGGCATGACAGTTATCATGACTGACTGCAAGAGCAGAAAGGGTATTTCTGAATTTACCCCTGCTGTCCGTGGTGCGTGTAAGGAAAAACTGGAACGGGATGCCGCTCGAGGAATGAACCGCCCGGTTCGTCTGATGGTCGTCGGTATTCCTAATGTAGGTAAATCGACACTAATCAATCAGGTGTCCGGACGAAAGGGTGCTAAGGCAGAAAACCGTCCCGGTGTCACCCGTGGCAAGCAGTGGGTTACGGTAGACAGCGGATTGCAGTTGCTGGATACACCGGGTATTTTGTGGCCCAAATTTGAAGACCCGGAAGTTGGTATGATGCTTGCTTATACGGGAGCGGTGAAGGATGGAATCATGGATATTGAAGAACTGGCATGCAGGTTGCTGCCTCTGCTGTGGAAACGCTATCCTCAGACCATTCGTGACCGCTATGGCGTTGAACTGGAGGAGGATATGATCGGATATGATATGCTTCAGGTTCTTGGCAAAAAACGTGGATTCCTGCTTGCCCGTGGCGAAATCAATACCGAGCGGATGGCGAAAGTGCTGTTGGATGAATTCCGCAGCGGCAAATTAGGAAAATTTACGTTGGAAGTACCGGAGGTAGAGGCATGAGTCAGATCGGAATGTGGGAAATTGAGGATGAATTCTACGCAAAAGGATATCAGGTTATTTGCGGTGTTGATGAAGCTGGCCGTGGACCGTTGGCGGGCCCGGTATGCGCTGCTGCTGTAATTCTGCCCACGCATCTGGAGCTTCCCGGTCTCAACGATTCCAAAAAGCTGACAGATAAGAAAAGAAGAGAACTATTTCCTCTGATTAAAGAGCAGGCTGTTGCTTATGGTATTGGCCTCGCCAGCCATCAGGAAATTGACGAAATCAACATTTTACAGGCAACCTATCTTGCAATGGAACGTGCACTGGAGCAATTGCACGGAAAGGCAGATCTGGCGCTCATTGACGGAAATCGAGCCAAGGATTTTGGTATTCCTGTGCAAACTGTGGTACACGGAGATAGTCTCAGTGCAAACATTGCGGCGGCATCAATTCTGGCTAAGGTCACAAGAGATGATCTGATGCTGGAGATGGCGAAGGAGTATCCTGAATATGGCTTTGATGTACATAAGGGATATGGTACCAAGGCGCATTATGAGGCACTGCGGACATATGGACATTGTCCGATCCATCGAATGAGCTTCCTGAAGAAATTCTATGGGCAGAAATAATCTGGCAGGTGCCTGGGGCGAGGCGGTCGCATCGGAATATCTCCGAAAGAAACATTATAAACCGGTAGCAGCGGGATACCGCTGCCGTTTTGGGGAAATCGATTTAATTGTTGAAGATCGCAATTTTTTGGTTTTTGTTGAAGTTAAGACGAGAAAAAATGCGAAATTTGCCCAGGCAATGGAATATGTGGATGGGCGTAAGCAGGATAGAATCCGGATTACGGCCTCTATCTATCTTTCTCAAAATCCCACAACCTTGCAGCCCCGCTTTGATGTTATTGAAATTTATGCCCCGGACGGCCCGGCAACTCGCCATCCGGAGATCTACCATTTGGAGGACGCGTTCCAATGAAGTTTCCAGTTTTTGATTTACATTGTGATACCATCACTGAACTGCTGGGGGAAGATCTCAGCGGAAGTGTGAGCCTGAGAAAAAATGATTTGCATATTGACTTGGAGCGTGGCAGGGAGTTTCCTGCTTATGCTCAGTGCTTTGCATTTTGGTCAACTACCGATATGCCTTTGCTGAAGGGAATAAAGATTCAGGATCTGTTCTGGCGTGAGGTAAGCATGATGCAGGATGCCGTAGACAAGAACAGTGATTTGATACGGCAGGCCAGAACGGGAGCAGAAGTTAGAAAAAATCGGGATGATGGTAAAATTTCTGCCATCTTCACAATCGAGGGACCTGCCAATATCGGCTTTGATCCCGGAAAATTGGAGAAACTGCGCAATCTCGGTTTCTGCATCAGTACCCTTGGCTGGAACGAGCAAAATGTACTTGCGGGTTCCAATGTGACCGGTGGTGGGCTGACGAAGCAGGGAAGGGCCTATGTACAGGAGGCACAGAAGCGTGGAATCATCGTGGATGTCAGCCACATCAGCGATGAAGCTTTCTGGAACGTCATGGATATTACGGATGCGCCTGTTATTGCATCTCACTCTAACAGCCGCTCGGTTTTTGACCATTCCCGTAATTTGACGGATGAGATGTTCAAGGCAATATGTCAGACAGGCGGCGTGACGGGCATTAACCAGTATGCCTGTTTCCTGGGAAATGAGCCAGATCTGGATTGTATTTGTGACCATATTTTCCACTTTTTGGAGTTAGATCCGGACGGAACGCACATTTCTTTGGGTGGCGATCTGGATGGTTGCGACCAATTTGCAGTTGGATTCCAAGGCTTGCAGGACTATTCGAAACTGTTTGATCGCCTGATGGAGCGTGGCCTTGACGAGAAAATGATGATGAACCTGTGCTGGAATAACGCATTGGGAGTGATGGATAAGTGCTGTATCTGACAACCAGAAGTAAAGATGATGCCTACACGCCTCGCAGGGCTTTGATGGAAAACCGCAGCCCTGATGGAGGACTCTTTGTGCCTATGCAGGAACCGTATTTCGGCGATTTACTCCAAAATCTTGCCTCGAATCCATTTTGCGAAAATGTAGCAGAGGTGTTGAATGTCCTGACAGGAGAACATCTTTCTGCTTTGGATGTGGAATTTGCCATTGGTACAGAGCCGTATAAATTGGTCGATTTGGATACAAGGACGATTGTCGGCGAAATGTGGCATAATTTTGAAAATAACTTCCGCAGAACGGCGTTAAATCTGAAGCGTGCTCTGATTGGTGCGGAGCCGGAGGAAACGACCTCTGATTGGCTCATGATTTCCTGCCGGATTGCCATGCTGTTTGGCTTGTTTGGAAAAATGAATCCTGCTGATCTTGTAGATATAGCAGTCCCTGCTGGAAATTTTTCGGCGGTAATGGCAGTTTGGTATGCAAGATCATGGGGACTTCCTGTCGGTAATATCGTGATTTGCTGTAACGAAAATAATGGTTTGTGGAGCCTGTTTCATCAGGGTGAAATCCGCACAGACGGAACTGTCATCAAAACCACAACACCCAGTTGTGATTGCGTGGTCCCTGCTGATTTGGAACGACTGATTTATGCAGTGCTTGGAGAAAACGAGGCAAAGAAATTTGCAGAGATTTCGGCCAGAGGCAAAACATATTATCTGGATGAGGAACGTTTTAAGCAGCTGAAGCGTGGCATGTACGTCAGCGTGGTTGGAACTGACCGGATTCCAATTATGAAAGCCAGTATGAAGGTCACGCAAAATTACGATGCAGACCTATATACAGTACTCAGCTATATTGGTCTGATGGATTACCGTGCTGGTACGAGAAGCAATCCGAAAGCCTTGATTCTGGCAGAGGAAAGAATTTAATACGACAGGAGTGGTTGGATGGCTTTATATGCAATCGGCGATCTGCATCTTTGCCTGGGTGCGCCCAAGCCTATGGATATTTTCGGCGGCGCCTGGGTTGGGTACATGGATAAGCTGAAAGAGGGAATGTCCATAATCAGTCCGGAAGATACCACAGTTCTGCTGGGAGATTTGAGCTGGTCTTTGGATCTTCCTAATTCCAAGGCGGATTTTGCCTGGATTAACGAGATACCAGGTAGAAAGATTCTCCTCAAGGGAAACCACGATTATTGGTGGAGCACAGTGTCGAAGTTTAATAAGTTTTGCCAAGAAAACAGCTTTCACGACATGGAGATCTTGAACAATAACTGCTTCGAATATGGCGACTGGGCTATTTGCGGAACACGTGGCTGGTTTTTTGAGGAAGAACGAAGTGGGGAACACGACGAAAAGGTTTTTAAGCGTGAGCTGATCCGCTTGGAAACTTCCTTGAAATCAGCAGGGAACAGGAACAAAATGGTATTTCTCCATTATCCGCCTCGCTATAAGGGCTATGAATGTAAGGAGATTCTGGACTTGCTTCATAAATACGAGGTTCGGAGATGTTATTATGGACATCTTCACGGCGGAAGCCACAAATTAGCCATGGAAGGACTATGGGATGGTGTCGAATATCGTTTGGTTTCTGCTGATTACATCGGATTTAAGCCGGTAACAGTATTTTTATAAAGTTTTTTTGAAAAAGAGTGGACAATCGGCAGAAAATTTGCTAATATAGTACGGTTACTAAATATAGTATAAAATGGTCTTATATTGCAGACCTGTTTTAGGAGGATAATTAACAATGAATGTCAAGAGCATTGAAAAGAACGGCAATCTGGCCACTATCGTTGTCGAGATCGACAAGGACCTGATGGAGTCCGGCGTTAACAAGGCTTACATGAAGGCTCGTAAGAGCATCGTGATCCCTGGCTTCCGTAAGGGCAAGGCTCCCCGTAAGATGATTGAGTCTATGTACGGCGCTCATGTTTTCTACGAAGATGGCCTGGAAGAGATCTTCCCCGAAGTTTACAAGGCAGCTGTTGTTGATCAGGACGTGAAGGCTATCGGCCGCCCAAACCTGACCGACATGAACATCAGCGACGAGAATGTTGTTACACTGACTCTGACCACTGAGGTCTATCCTGAGGTCACTCTGGGTCAGTACAAGGGTCTGGAAGTTGAGAAGAACGAGGCTGTTGTTTCCGACGAGCAGGTCGAGGCTGAGCTGAATCGTATGGCTCAGAATGTTGCTTCTACCGAGGTCGTTGAGAGACCTGCTGAGATGGGCGATACCACCAACATTGACTTTGAAGGCTTTGACAATGGCGTCGCATTCGAGGGCGGCAAGGGCGAGAAGTTCGATCTGGTTCTGGGCTCCAATGCATTTGTTCCTACCTTTGAGGAGCAGCTGGTTGGCATGAGTGCCGGCGATGAGAGAGACATCAACATCGTGTTCCCTGAGAATTACCACGCTGAGCTGGCTGGCAAGGCTGTTGTGTTCCACATCAAGATGAACCAGGTTTCCGTTACCAACGTTCCTGCTCTGGACGACGAGTTTGCTAAGGACGTTTCTGAGTTCGAGACTCTGGAAGAGCTGAAGAACGACATTCGTACCAAGGCTCTGGAAGCTGCACAGAAGCAGGTTCAGTCCGCTTTCGAGAATGCTTGCGTTGAGAAGGCATCCGAGAACACCACTGTTGATATTCCCAATGCTCTGGTAGAGTCCGAGCTGGACAGCCAGATGGAGCGTTTTGCATATCAGCTGCAGATGAGTGGCTACTCTATGGAGCAGTACGCAAAGATGATGGGCGGCGACCTGAACACCATGCGTTCCGCATTCCGTCCCGCAGCTGAGAAGCAGGCAAAGACCAACGTCACTCTGCAGGCTATCATCGAGTCTGAGAACCTGACTGCTACTGAGGAAGAGCTGAACGAGGAGTTCGAGGCTCTGGCTAAGCAGTATCAGATGGAAGTTTCCAAGATCAAGGAGCTGGTTCCCACTGAGGAACTGACCGCAAGCATCCAGAACCGCAAGGCTGTGAAGGTCATTGTAGATTCCGCTGTTGCTGTTGCTCCCAAGGCTGAGGAAAAGACTGAGGAATAAGTAGCCTCTGGAATGGTTAGAATGTTTCAAACCCCGTGAAAGGAGACATTACCATGAGTTTAGTACCCTATGTTGTTGAGCAGACCAGCCGCGGTGAGCGCAGCTTTGATATTTTCTCCCGTCTGCTGAACGATCGCATCATTTTCCTGTCCGAAGAGGTCAATGACACAACTGCAAGCCTGATTGTGGCGCAGCTGCTGTACCTTGAGGCACAGGATCCGGATAAGGACATTCAGTTCTACATCAACAGCCCCGGTGGATCTGTTACCGCGGGTATGGCCATTTACGACACAATGAAATACATCAAGTGCGATGTTGCTACGATTTGTGTTGGCATGGCTGCATCTATGGGCGCATTTTTGCTGAGTGCCGGTACAAAGGGCAAGCGTATGGCTCTGCCTAATTCCGAAATCATGATCCATCAGCCTTCTGCTGGTACGCAGGGCCAGATCACTGATATGGCGATTCACATGAAGCGTTTGCAGACTATTAAGGAACGCATGAACCGCATTATGTCTGAAAATACCGGCCGCAGCGTGGAAGAAGTTACTGCAGCCTGTGAACGTGATAACTTCATGACCGCAGAGGAAGCTATGGCTTTTGGCCTGATTGATCGGGTTCTGGAGCATCACTAAGTAGAAAGGCGGTACCAGGATCATGGCAAAAAATGATGAGCAGCCGATTCGCTGCAGCTTCTGCGGTAAGCGGGAGAACCAGGCTGGACGGCTGATTGCCGGCCCTGGCGTGTATATCTGCAGCGATTGCGTGCAGGCATGCAGTGATCTGCTGAGAGAAGAAATTGAATTTGATGAGCGTGGCAATCTCCGGGCACCGGAGACCCTGCCCACGCCCATGGAAATCAAGTCCTTTATGGACAATTATATCGTTGGTCAGAATGACGCCAAAATTGCTCTTTCTGTGGCTGTTTACAACCACTATAAGCGCATTTACTACGGTGCTGACTCTGATGTGGAATTGCAGAAAAGCAATATTCTTCTTGTTGGTCCTACCGGCTGTGGCAAGACCCTCTTCGCCCAGACGCTGGCCAAAATATTGAATGTTCCTTTTGCAATTGCTGATGCTACAACACTGACAGAAGCCGGCTATGTGGGCGACGACGTGGAGAATATCCTGCTTCGTTTACTGCAAGCAGCTGATTTCGATGTTGAATTGGCAGAACGAGGCATCATTTACATCGACGAGATGGATAAGATTGCGCGTAAAAGTGAAAATACCTCCATCACGAGAGATGTTTCCGGCGAAGGTGTCCAGCAGGCACTACTGAAGATCCTAGAAGGCACAGTAGCCAGCGTTCCTCCTCAGGGTGGACGTAAACATCCCCAACAGGAAATGATTCAGGTGGATACCACTAATATCCTTTTCATCTGCGGTGGCGCATTTGACGGCCTGGATAAGATTATTGAGTCCAGAACCGATAAGTCTGCTATTGGCTTTGATGCTCCCGTACAGAGTAAGCATAAGCGTGATGTTGGTAAGCTTTTGGCTCAGGTGGAGCCTCACGATCTGGTAAAGTTCGGCATTATTCCTGAATTGGTAGGCCGTATGCCGGTAATCACTACTCTGGAAAATCTGGGTAAGGATGAACTCGTGAAGATCTTGATTGAGCCTAAAAATGCACTGACTCGTCAGTACCAGAAGCTCCTGTCTTTGGACAACGTGGAACTGGAGCTTCAGCCTGAAGCGTTGGATGTCATTGCGCAGAAAGCAGTCGATCGTCAGATCGGTGCTCGTGGCCTGCGTGCAATCATGGAGTCTATCATGACAAAAATCATGTTCCAGATTCCTTCGGATTTGTCTATTCGCAAGGTAATTATCACACCTGACTGTGTCAACGGAGGTGATCCTGATTTGATTCGGGACACCACAAAACCCCGTGAAAAGCTGGGTGCAAGAAGATAATTTTTAAGAAGGGGGTAGGTGACTACCCCCTTTTTGCACTATCTAAGGAGGGAGATTCCCCTGTCTGAACTTATTGTGTCCGGCAAGCTGCCGGTACTGGCCCTCCGAGGGCTAACTGTATTTCCAGACCAGACGATTCACTTTGATGTGGGTCGAACAAAATCTGTTTTGGCGCTGGAAGAAGCGATGAAGCATGATCAGAATATCATGCTGATTCCTCAAAAAAGTATTTTAGATAATGACCCTGGTTTAGAGGAGCTGTATTCCATTGGCGTTGTTGCAAAGGTCAAGCAGGTTCTTAAGAATCAGGGGGAGAGTATTCGTGTTCTTGTTACTGGATTGTGCCGTGCACAAATCCAGGAACTGACGCAGAATGAGCCTTTTATGATGGGGCAAATTATGGCTGTTCCCGAAACAGAAGTCATGGACAGTACCAGAGCACGTGCTTTGCGGCGAGAGGCGAATACGCTTTATGCCAATTATGTTGAGTTGACCGATCATCCTGCGCAGGTACTGCAACTCAAAATGTTGGCCACCGAGGATACTGGATTTTTGGCTGACTGTATTGCACAGAATTCCGGCATAGATTTTCGGGATAAAGCAAAATTGCTCTGCCAGTTACATCCAGTTCGTCGGTTAGAAGCTGTCGTAAAGCTTCTCCGTCGAGAAATGGAGATGCTGAAGCTTGAGGCTGAAATTCAGGAAAAAACCAAGGCCAATATAGACCAGAACCAGAAGGATTATTTCCTTAGAGAACAACTCCGAGTGATTCGTGAGGAATTGGGTGAGGGTGATGAGGATTCTGAGTTTGCAGAATTAGAAAAGAAAATTCTTTTGCTACACCTACCTGAGGATTCTGAACAGAAACTCCTTAAGGATTTGGAACGTCTGAAAAAACAACCTTTTGGTTCCTCCGAGGCTGCTGTTCTGCGTAACTATTTGGACACAGTTTTTGAGCTTCCATGGAATACCAGAACCCGGGAGCGTGTGGATGTTAATGCTGCAAGAAAAATCTTGAACCATGACCATTTTGGACTTGAAAAAGTAAAGGAGCGTGTTCTTGAGACATTGGCAGTACGCCAGATGGCTCCGGAGAGTCTGCCTCAGATTATCTGTCTGGTTGGACCTCCTGGCGTGGGCAAAACCTCCATTGCTTATTCCATCGCACGTAGTCTTAATCGAAAAATGGCTCGTATTTCTTTGGGTGGTATCCATGACGAGTCAGATATTCGTGGACACAGAAAAACCTACGTCGGTGCCATGCCCGGTCGTATCGTGAATGGTTTGATTCAGGCAGGTTCTTTGAATCCACTTCTGCTTCTGGACGAAATTGACAAAATGGGTTCAGATTATCGTGGAGATCCTAGTGCAGCATTGTTGGAAGTGCTGGATGGTGAGCAGAATCGTACATATCGGGACCACTATCTGGAGATCCCAGTTGATCTTTCAGATGTGATGTTTGTTATGACTGCTAACACACTGGATACCGTGCCCAGACCGCTGCTGGATCGTATGGAGATTATCGAGTTGAGTTCTTACACGGATGAAGAGAAGTTGATGATTGCCAAGAATCATTTGATTCCGAAGCAAATGGAAAAGCATGGTCTGAAGAAGAGCCAGTTGCGGATCACAGATGAAGCCGTGAGGGAAATCATCACTTGTTATACAAGAGAATCTGGTGTACGAAATCTGGAACGCTGCTTTGCAGAGATTTGCCGCAAAATTGATATGGAAATTTTGCAGCAGGAGAATCCCAAAAAGATTACAATTTCGGCCGCAAATGTAGAGACTTTTCTGGGTGTACGCAAGTTTCTTCCGGATTGTTTGTCTGCGACCGATGAGATTGGTCTGGTAACAGGGTTGGCATGGACTTCTGTTGGTGGAGAAACCTTGGAAGTTGAGGTCAATGTTATGGATGGCTCTGGCAAACTGGAGCTGACTGGTAACCTTGGTGACGTTATGAAGGAGTCTGCGCATGCAGCTTTGAGCTACATCAGAGCTAACGCTCAAAAACTGGGGATCCCAACGGATTTCTATAAGACGAAAGATATTCACGTTCATTTTCCGGAGGGGGCCGTGCCCAAGGATGGTCCCAGTGCCGGTGTTACCGTTTGTACGGCGTTGGTTTCTGCTTTAACCCATACTCCCGTTAGACGTGATGTAGCGATGACTGGCGAGATATCACTAAGAGGTCGGGTGCTTCCTATCGGCGGCTTAAAGGAAAAGACAATGGCAGCGCTCCGGCATGGTATTTCCACGGTGATTATCCCAAAGGATAATGAACGAGATCTGGCAGAAATTGACCAAACTGTTCGAAAATCACTGAATTTCGTGATGGCATCCAGTATTGGCACTGTCCTTGAAACAGCATTGAAACCTGCAGAACAGTACAGTTCTGCTATTTTGACTGAAATTCCAGAAGATTTGAAAACAAAGGTAAGAGAGCCTGCTATTCGTCAGTAAATGAGGTAATTTATGAACTTTCAAAAAGTTGATTTTTTAATTTCTGCCGCAGCTCCCAAGGATTTTCCTTCTAATCGTCTTCCTGAAATTGCATTTGCAGGAAAATCAAACGTTGGTAAATCCTCAGTAATTAACCGTATTCTGCAGCGGAAAAACTTTGCCCGCGTGGGTGATAAGCCTGGCAAGACAATTCATGTCAATTATTTTACCATCGATAATCAGTGCTATTTTGTAGACCTGCCCGGGTACGGTTTTGCTAAGGTCTCTCAGGCTGAAAAAAATCGCTGGGGCAGATTGATGGAGGATTATTTTGCTGCTAACCGCATCAATTTGGGTATTCTTATTGTTGACTATCGCCATGCTCCTACCAACAATGATATTACCATGGCACGTTGGTTTCTGGAGAGCGGCTGCCCATTTGTCGTAGTGGCGAATAAGATGGATAAACTCAAAAAAAGTGAGTTGATCCCCAATTTGGAGACGATCCGTAATGATCTGGAGCTGCCGGAAGATTGTCCTGTTATTCCGTTTTCTGCTGAAAAGGGTAACGGACGAGATGAACTTGTTCGGTTGATTTTGGATGCAGCAAAGCAATAAATTAGGAGGAATGCAACATGATTTTATCCATTGATGACTGGGTTTTTGACCTCGATCTGGATAGAACCATGGAGCATTCCTCCATTATTTCTCATGATCACTGTGAATGTGGGTATTGCAGAAACTTCTACGAATCAGTAGATGAAGCAGTGGCTGAGCTTCGTCCATTTCTGGCCCAGTTTGGTGCTCAACCGGAAGGCCCTGTGCAGCTGATGCCATTTGAGCCAACATTGTGTCTTGCGTTTTACCGGATCTACGGTAACATCATTCAATGGGGCAAGGAATGCCTTTTTGCCGGAGATATGCATGTTGTGGTTAGCCCGGACGAGAAGGACAGTTTTATTCTAGAAGTAGGAGAAATAGCGTTGCCATGGGTTTTGGACGAAGATGTAGACGAAGTAATCTCTCCTGCTAACGAGCCGGAATTCATGGATAGAATGCTCGCTAAATGGTTGGAACGTCAACCGATGCAAGGTTGTTTATCGTAAAAAAGACCACAGTCTTTTGCCAGAGGTGGCTAAGAACAGTTGGTATGTAGGATACGGTACAGCTCCGTTTGGGGATGTACCGTTTTCCTTTTTCATGCTGATTTCCCTGCATTTCTCATTTTTTCCTGCGCCTGCCGTATCATTTTTGCATTGGGTGGCTGAATGACGCCGGCATCCACAAAGTGGACCTTGATGGGAACACGCTTTTTCCCGTTTTCATCTTTGTAGCTGTCGAAAACCTCAATCTTTGCAATCAGGCGGTTTACAAGAGCCGGAGTCAATTTCTGAATATCCGTGCACTGACGAATCACCGAAAGAAAATTCCGCAGGT
>RCNI01000865.1_pt1 | contig 17533 bp, 10 predicted proteins | sample 2041151 | NCBI WGS metagenome assembly RCNI01 (sample SAMN09708214, study PRJNA481090) | feces metagenome | isolation source: feces | place: Antarctica: Albino Rookery | reverse complement strand
GGTCATCCATTTAAAGAACAAGCCGATCAACAGCGCCGCAATGGTCAGAACGATAAAGCTGCCAGTTGTACTCTTAGGCAAAAATCCGGTCAGCACTGAAATAAAATAGTTCAACAGCATCACAAGGAAGCATATCGCCGCAGAAACAACCTGATTTTCGGTCAGTGAGGAGATGAACATTCCCAATGCCAACAAAGCTGCACCCAGCAAAAAGAATGCAAACAGTGATGCATAAGAAACAAAGAAATTGACATTGCCGAAAGCCGATAAAATCAGCGGATAGGTCGCCATAACTGCACACGGAATTGCAAGCACCGTTACCATTGCCAGATATTTGCCCATAACAATTTTATACATCGACATTGGCAGTGCATATAATAGCTGATCTGTGCGCTGTCTGCGCTCCTCAGCAATGACACGCATACTTAAAATTGGAATTACAATGATAAAAATAAAACTCATATTGCCCAGCACAAACGAAAAGGTCGGATAACCGCTGAACAGATTGATTGCCATGGTGTAAATACCCGCAAACAATAATACAAAGGCGATAAACAGATAGCCAGTTACGCCCTGAAAATACGCTTTTAACTCGCGCTCGTATATCGCTTTCATTCTGCGTCCTCCTCTGCTTCTTCGTCCTCAGCATCAAGTGTGACTCCTAATGTATCAAATTCCTCTTTGCCGCCTTTTTTTGCTTTTTCTTTCTCTTTAAAAGTATACATATTTTTCACTGCAATATTACTGTAACTATTATATCCGAATTTTACCTGCAGAGCTGATGTATTTAAGTTTTGTTCTGACATATAAGAATAAGATACTTTCATATTAGTAAAAGGCCTTACACTTGCTTCAAAGCCTGAAATATAATCTATATCAGTGGAACTCCAAATATTCAACCCTAATACGTTGTTTGTAATTACACCTAAAACAGAGTTTAATAATATATTAGATACGTCATCAGCAATAAGTGTATTTAATACTTCCTTATCAAAAATTGACATACTTTTTCTTGAAAACCGTGTTATTCCTGTGCTGTATTTAGAAAGAGGCGTTTCGTTGCTGTAATCTCTAATATTGCCATAATAAGGCAGTGCGTAGGAAGTAAGCATACTATTTTCTAAAGAATGATTTATATCAGAAAATATGGGGCTTTCCATATAATCAAGCAGATCGTTTTTATTAATATATTTATCAACTTTTTTGCTGGCATAAGAATCGTATGGAATAACAAGGGATGCGTTGTAAGAATTAATTTCGTTTAAAATCACTTCTCCACTATAACTTTTACTGCTTATAAAAGTTGAAAATAAAAAACATACTGTAATGACAATAAGTTTACAAATATTCATAAAGTAAATATGTAACATTTACTAAAAAAAATCAAGTAAATAAATTAGATATTGTATAAAAAAGCAAATTTTTTTCCACATTTTTAACTAAAATGTGGATTTTATCTTTAAAATATAATTCTTCCTGAAAAAATTAAGGTATTATGTAACATCTATTATATCGCTGTCTAAATGAAAAATATAACATTCTGCCTTTTTTTTATGTAATTTGCTTAATATAACTGCATAAGTATTCAGCTGTTTTTTATAATCTTCTTTTCTTTCATGGTTTATAGCACCTGTTTTATAGTCCATAATAATAAGTTTATCATCAAATTCGCTGTATATATCAACAGAATAAAGCCCATTATTAATACCTATACGTCGTTCTTTAAATACACGTCCTTGAAAAAGATGCTGCCACTTTTTATTGTTATATACTTTTTTAAAATAATCTTTTATAGTATTTAAATCTTTTTCATTTATTAGTGCTGCATATCGTGTTGTAATAAATTTTTCAGCAGCAGCAATACTTTCTTCTTTTCCATATTCTAATAAGTAAAGCCCGTCATGTAAACATGACCCAAAAAGTGATGCTTCATAACTGTAAGTCATACCATTATCATTTAAATCATTAAAAAAAGCCAGGTCAGTAGTATATGATTTTTCTTTATTAATATTAACATTTACTATTTCGCTTTTTCTTTCTTTATGGCCTTTGTCTTTTTCAACAGGCTTTAGTTCACCCATTATAATATTATTATTTCCTAATAAAAAGTTTAACTGTTTAGATAGACTGCTTGGCACTTCTTTACTTATTTCGCAGTTAATAAAAAGTGCCTGTTCTGCCCTTGTCATACCTACATAGAGCATATTTATACTGTCCTGCATAATAAGAGAGTTTTCTTGTTCCATATATTTTTCTTCATCAGTATTTTCAATATAGTTCAAATATTTTGATGAATATGTATAACACAGAGTAGAATCGCCAAATTTAGAGTTATCAGCAATAAACAGTTGTTTATGGGCAGCATTAAGTTTTATATCCGCAGAAATATTTGGCAGAATAACCACAGGGAACTGCAGCCCTTTAGATTTATGGATAGTCATAACTGTGCAGGCGTTTTTTTCAGCAGCAGAAGATGTTTGTTTATCAGATGCTGCTTTTATTAATCTGTCTTTAAAAATTAAAATATTTTTTTCGCCATATACTGCTGACTCCATAATATCAAGCACTGCAAAAAAATCAGGGCTTGATGAAAACCTGTTTTGCAGATCCAGCTTATTTGAAAGAAAAAGTATTTTTTCAAAAATAGAGCTGTCTAACATATTTTTCACATAAGATATTATTCTGTTTTTGTCTTTATTAATGATAGATATATCCTGCATATCTTTACAGCTTAAAGATTTTGGTTCTGTAAAAGCATATGTGATATATGAAAAAGTATCTCCTGTTTCTATAAAATCAGCCAGGGCCAGCATAATACTAAAAACAGGCGAACTTGTTAATTTTGCAGAAGTTTCTGCCTGCACAGGTATATTATTTTCTTCTAAATATTCTAATATATCGCTGCCGTGGTTATTTGATATTGTTAGTATAGTTATATCTTTATAGGAATAGCCTGCTTCTATACATTCCTTTATTTTACGAAGTGTATATTCTAAATAATAAGCTGTGCCGTCTTCTAATTTTTTATTATCAGAATGGGTTATTTCCACATAACCTTCCCCGTTATCTGCATATGCGTTTTGGTCTATATTATAAACAGCAAAAATATTACCCAGCTGATTATATATTTTATTAGCCACGATATTTACAACATCAACAATATTTTTACCACTTCTATAATTGGTATCTAATGTTTTTGACTGTAGTTTATTATTATATTCTTTTAAAAGCATTCTAAAAAGTGATGAACTTCCGCCACGGAATCTATATATATTTTGTTTCGGGTCCCCAACGTAAAAAAAGCTGCCTGATTTATCGTTCTGCCCAATACCTGCCATTGCTTCTTCTGCTAACGGTTTAAGAGTAAGCCATTGAGATAAAGAAGTATCTTGAAATTCATCTATTAAAAGATGGTTGATTTTACCATCCAGCCTGAAATATAAGTAATCTTTATTAATAGTAGAATAATCTTCAGAAAGCATATAATATACTTCTTCGCTTATATCAGTATATGTTAAAATATTTGTAGATTTTTTGATTTCTTTTAATTTGTTATGCAGCATACTGCCAAGAGTTAATGATATGCTTGTAACAATTCTGCCCTGTAGAATAAGCAGTTCTTGAATATAACCAAAGATAATATTGTGTGCTTTTATAGTATCATTATTAAATTCATATTTTTTAAAATTAGGTGCATCTTCTATATTTTTTGTTTTAATTAAAGCATTTTCCATAAGTTCATTAATATTATTACTGCTTAAATTTTCGTATGCTTTCATTTGGTTTACTTTTGTTAAAGAATTAAAATCTATAGTAGAAGCAATTAATTTTGCCTGTTCTAGTATTTTCTGTTTTAAATCTAACACATTATTTAAAAGAGTATTAATAGTATCAGCATCAGGGGGATTATCTACAGATTTTTTTAGTGCAATAGTGTTCTCTGCTGTAAAATCTGCATATGTTTTTAATACTTCCACTAATCTGACACCAGATATTGATAAAGCTTGTGGTATATTTTTTAAAATTTCCGTCCATACTTTATTATGGAGTAAAGTTGAAATAAGGGCATAAAAAGATTCACTTTTTAAGTAATCTATTTCTGAATCACTCTGCATATTAAAATCAGGACGAAAGCCTGCTTCAAAGGGGAAGATTCTTAATATGTTATTATTAAATGAATCAATTGTTCTAATATTTAATTCTGAAAAATGGGTAAAAAGATTTGTTCTTGCCTGCACCGCTTTTTTTTGTATAAATTCTTGATTAAATTCTTCATGTAAATATTCTGCATATTTTTCCATAAGTGGAGTAATAAAATCTATTTCACTTTGTTTTGCAGAGTTATCAGCCATACTGTTTATAAAAGCAATAATACGGTCTTTCATTTCTGCCGTTGCTTTTTTTGTATATGTTAAACATAAAATATCTTTTGGCTGCACCCCTGTTAAAAGCATACCAGCAACACGCATAGCAAGTTGAAAAGTTTTACCTGTGCCGGCTGATGCTTCTAGTGCTAAATTATCGTATTTATTAAGCGAAGAAACCATTATCCCTCCCGCATATTCCACTGTAATCACAATTCCTACATGCTTCTATATCATGGGTTTTTGTAAAAGGAACATCTTTATTAACTATTGTTTTAAGCAGATTATCTAACTCTTTTATAAATTCATCATAAAGAGATAAATCAAACCCATCTACATACTCAAACTTTTCTTTTAAACTAAAATAATATAAGGCTTTTGGCAGCTTATTCATACTGCTTTTTATTAATAAAGCATAAACAGGAAGCTGTATATCAATTTTATTAAAATTATCTAACTTATTAATAGGTTTAATATTTTTTTCATCTTTATATTTATAGTCTGTAACATGTATTTCATTATCTTTTTCTTCTAATTTATCAATTATACCATATATTTTAAAGCCGTTAAACATTATTTCTTTTACCATTTCTCTGCCTTTTTCTATAAAACCTTCTTTTGCATGGTTTATTTCTGCATTAGTAATGGAAGCAATATTATTACATACAATATCTGATACAAACCGTTCCACATTGCTGTATTTATATGCGTGGTATTCCTGTATAAGTTTTGTATACTCTTTTAAGAATAAATTATGGTAATCTTTATGTAACGGTGAAATTTTATTATTATAAAGATTATATAACACTTCATGCAGCACTTTACCAAAAATTAAGTTGTTTAAATTATAAACTGATTCCTGCACAGGCGATGCTTTTATTATTTTTTGGTAATAAAACTTTAAAGAACACTGTTTAAAAATATGTAATGATGATGCAGAATATTTATAATTTTTTAGTTTTTCTATTATTTCATCTGTTTTATATATACATATATCTTCGTTTTTATAATTATAATAGATACTGTCTGTATGAATAAGTGATATAGTATCAGGAGAATAATATGCAACAGGGATTTTATAGTTTATTATAATTTCTTCTAAAAAACTGCTTCTTCTGCTGGCAGAATCAAAATCAGAATATGAAAACACAGTCAACTTAGCATGGCTTATAATCTGATAAACATAGTCTTTCATTAAATTTTCTCTATCAATATATGAAGGCAGTAAAAGCTGATTTCTTATTTCTGTATTAATAAACAAGTCTTTTTCACTTTTAGGCGGGAACATATCTTCCATCATATAAGGCATAAAAACAATATCATAATCCATATTTCTTGTTTCTAAAATACCTGTTACAGCCATTGATTCTTTTGGCAGGTCAATAGAAAGGCTGCTTATTTCATTAATAATAAGCCGGGATGTTTCACTAGAAGAAAGTAAATCATCTATATTTTTATAAATTATATTTAGTTTTTCTAAAAGTATAATACATTCTTGAATTATACCCCCTTCTATTAATATTAAAGTCTTTAATCTCTCAAATAAATTTTTATATATGCTTATGGCTTTTTTAATAGTAACAGTCTTCGGCATAGTAATAATATCTTTAAAATAATCATTAACAAAAGGGTATAATAAAAGTTCATCTATGGTTATATAAATTTTATTATTACTTTGCAGTTTATAAAGATTTAATAATATATTTTTTACATCATCATTTTTTTGCAGGTAGCCGTCAGACAAAAGGGTAATGACTAAATTAATATCCACTAAATTTTCATTAATGGCAGAATAAAGGTTAAATAAATTTTCTATAAGGGTATATGTTCTGCTGTTAGATATGTCATCGCCTGCTGATATATCAAAAATATTATATACATTCAGCTTAATAAAGTATGATTTACAACTAGTATCAGGCATTATAACAGCCATTCTGTTTAAAGGGATACCATGTTTTTCGTTTATTTCATATGCTTTTTTTGTAATTAAATCAATTTGTGCTATATTTGAGCTGCATTCATATATCTGCATATTATCTCTGCTAAACAGGGGCATTAATTTATCCTGCAGAGATTCTGTATTGAAAAATTTTTCATACTGTTTATGCTGCTGATGACGTTTACCTGCATAATTAAATATAATTTTAACATCAGTTATTTCGCCAACCATTTTTATAAAATTTAATTCAAATTTAGTTAGAAATCCGTTTATTAGAAAAACAAATTTATTATATGACTTAATAAATAAATCATTTATTTTAATATTTTGGTAGATTTCCCATTTATCCATATAGTTTTCTTTATGAATAATATCTAAATATATCTGCCATAAGTAGTTTAATACTTCAATCTGCTGTTCGTAATCAGAATACCTGCCTGCTTTTTTTAAATCATCAATACTAACCATTTCCGCAAAAAGTTCTCTGTAAAATGAAAAAAGGTTTTTAGCACTTTGTGCAAAAGATAAAAAGCTGGATAAAAATTCTTCCCCGCTGTTTTTAAATATAGTATTCCTGTCTTTTTCTTTCAGGCTTTTAACAGCTTTTAAAAGATAATATCCCCTTAATTCTTGTGGTAAAACAGGTTTATCATAATCTAAAGCCGTATCAAGCATAGAAGAAAGAGATAATATTTCAATATATTTAAACCCGTGGTTAGCTGTATTACGAAGATTTCTTTCTGTAGGCACAATAAGGCATACTTTTTCTTCTTTATTATCAAGTTTTTCACATACTTCTTTTATATACCCTAAAGCAGTTTTATTTTCTTTAATATAATCACAGGAAACCATATTTCACCTAAAATAATATAATATTATAAAAAGAGCAGCGACAAAAATTGACGCTGCCTTTATTATAAATTATCTGTTATTATAATTTACTTATTTCATACCCATTAATTCCAGCAGTTTTTCTTCATCAGGTTTTCTACCCATAAAGTCAGTAAAAAGCTGCTGCATAGTATTAGAGCCGCCTTTTTCTAAAATATTTTCTTTAAATTTATCTGCTGTTGGTTTATGGAATACTCCATGGCTACTGAAAGTTAAATAAGCATCAGCTGAAAGCATTTCCGCCCATTTATAGCTGTAATATCCTGCAGAATACCCGCCGCCAAAAATATGGCCAAACCCGTTTTCAAAAATAACGTAATCAGGTGGAATAATAACAGCCGTATCTTTTCTTACATTTTTTAAAATATTATGGACTTCTTTATAAGAATAATCTTTATCGTAAATTTTTAAATCAAATATACCAAATTCCAGCTGTCTTACTAAAAACATACCTGATTGGAAATTTCTGTTTTCTATTAATTTATTAATTAATTCATCAGGTATAATTTCACCAGTTTTATAATGGCGGGCGAAAAGTTTTAACACTTTTTCTTCGTAAGAAAAGTTTTCTAAAAACTGGGACGGAAATTCAACAGCATCCCATTCCACACCGTTGATACCTGAAACATCTGCTTCTTTACATTTAGAAAATAAGTGATGAATTGCATGGCCTGCTTCATGAAAAAGGGTATGCACATCATCATGACGTAAAAGGGAAGGGTTATCTTTTGTAGATGGCGGAAAATTTGCCACAATAAAAGCAGTAGGGTGTATAACATTACCTTTATCATCAGTTCTGCCTGTATGCCAGTTATTCATCCAGGCACCGCCCCGTTTTTCTGCCCGTGCTTCTAAATCAATATAAAGCCTTGCAAAAGGTTGATTGTTTTCATCAAGCAGGTCAAAACATTTTACACTTTCATGCCATACAGGAGTCCCTTTCACTTCTTGAAAGTTAATGTTAAAAAGTTTTTGTAAAAACAGGAAAAGCCCTTCCACCACATTATCTTTTTCAAAATACGGCCTAAAAAGTTCGCTGTCAAACCCGAGTTTTTCTTTTTTTAACAGGTTGGAAATATATGCAGTATCATAACTTTCTAATTTGCTTATATTTTTAGATTCTGCAAATTCCTGTAACTGTTTTAATTCTTTTTCAGCAAAAGGTTTACCTTTTTTACTTAATTTTTCAAGAAAAGATAATGCTTCTTCAGCACTAGGGCAGCTCATAGTTTCGTTACGCATAGTCCTGAAATTTTTATACCCTAAAATATGGGCTTTTTCATGTTTTAATTTTAATATTTCTTCTATAACAGGGCTGTTGTTTTCTGCCCTTGTCATATATGCTTTATATACTTCTTCCCTAAGTTCTCTATCGCTGCAGTATGTCATAAATGCTAAGTATGACGGTGCCTGCAGTGTAAAGCGGTATCCTTCCTGCACTTTTGCAGCGGCCTTATCACTTTCAGGCATATTTTTAATATGGTTGTCATCTTTTAATATGATTTCAAAAGCATTTGTAGCATCAAGTAAATTTTTGCTGAAAGTATCGCTTAATTCTGAAAGCCTTGTGTTTATTTCTGTCAGCCTTTTTTTCTTACTGTCTTCTAAATGAACACCGCCTAATTTAAACATTTCTAGCATATCTTTTATAACTTTACTCTGTTCCTGATTTAAGCCTTCTTCTGCTGATATTTCTTTAACTGCATTATAAATATCTTTATTCTGACTTATTTCTGAAGAATAAATACTAATAGCAGGCAGGCATGACGAAAAAGCCTCTCTCGTTTTTTCACTATCGCATACTGAATTTAAATGGGCAACAGGAGTAAAATAATCGTTTAACCTGCTGTCTAACTCCATTAAAGGACGCATAAAATTCATATATGTTTTTTTCTCTAATTTTAATAGATTATTTATTTCTGCTTTGTTACTTTCTATAATTTTAGTAACATTTTCCAGTGCATTATCTGTGCAGTTTAATGGAAAATCTTTAAACATTTTTTCACCTCAATTTTAATATATATTATCAATTTTTTTCATAGTAGCATTATACATACTTTCTCTATCTTCTATCATTTCCCTTAAATGAAAATAAGAATAGGGCAGTGATAACACAATGGCAGAAGTAGCATTATCATTAGAATCTGTATGCAGGCTTGTAATAATAACTTTTGTAGTTAAATCTTTTGCAGCACGGATTAATACCATATCTTCTTCGCTTATGGAGTTTATCATAACATTAACTCTTGCGCTGCTGCCTGATGGTATATAAGGCTCTATTTTATTTGTAAAGGCTTTTGACCTTGTGAGAAAAGTATCAACAGCAGTAAAAAACTCAGTTTCACCTGAAAACTGTAGTATGTTAAATGGTGTTTTATTCTCAATAGTAAACCCTAACTGCACAATATTATCACGGCCTATATTTGTTTCAATATTGCTTATAATAATATGTTTTGCATATTTATGGGTGCTTTTATACTTTTTTTCAATAGTATTTAATGTTTTCGTAATATTTCTATCCCGCTGCATATCATCATTTAATTTCTGTTTTAATATGCTCTTATATTCTTCTATCATTTCTTCTGGTGTTTTATTGTTAAGCCGTTTATATAAATCTTCTGCTATAACTGTTTCATCACTTGTTAAAATATAACCTGAAGTATATGCTTCTGGTAAATACATAGTAACAGGCCCTTTTATATATGAACAGATTGTGGAGTTAATTTGAGTGCATACTATATTAATCTTATTTTGCAGGTCATAAAAATCTTCTGCATGAACAGGGACTTTCATAACGTTTACTTTTTCTTTATTACACCCTTGAAATATAGTAAAAGATAATAATATAATAAATAATACAGCTTTTTTCATTTATATCCTCATAAAATAATTATATCCAATATTTTTACCATATATTCATATTATAAATCAAGTATATTTAAAATAATTTATTATAATCTCTTGACAATATCTATGTTTCTTATTAAATTATGTTTTTGGCACTCGTTAGTGCTGAGTGCTAATAATATAAAAAATAAAAGAACAGGAGATATATTTATGGCAAAAAAAATGGAATTTAAAACAGAAGTATCACGGCTTTTAGATATAGTGATTCACTCATTATATTCTAATAAGGATATATTTTTAAGGGAGCTTATATCTAACGCCAGCGATGCTATTGATAAAGTCCGTTATGAAGGGTTATTAGATCAAAGTAAGTATGAAAACGATACAGACTGGAAAATTAAATTAACACCAAATAAAGCAGCAGGAACATTAACTATATCAGATAACGGTATAGGAATGGATTACGATGAAACTATTGCCACATTAGGCACCATTGCAAACAGCGGCACAAAAGAGTTTATGAAAATGCTTGAAGAAAAAAACTCAAAAGATGCTGTTGATTTAATTGGTCAGTTTGGTGTAGGTTTTTACTCTGCTTTTATGGTGGCAGATAAAGTAACTGTAATTACGAAAAAAGCAGGTGTTAAAGATGCCGTTAAATGGGAAAGCGATGCAGGCGGCGAATTTGAAATAGATAAAGCCGTTAGAACAAGCCGTGGCACAGATATTATATTACACTTAAAAGAAGATGATAAAAAATATCTTGATGAATGGACATTAAGAGATTTAGTATCAAAATATTCTGATTATATAGAACACCCTATTGTTATGGATATAGAACGTGCAAAAAGAGATGAAGAAGGTAAAGAGTTAGAAGAAAAAGAAGTAAAAGAAGAAGTTTTAAACTCTCAAAAAGCTATATGGTTAAGAAATAAATCAGAAATCACTCAGGAAGAATATAACGAGTTTTATAAACATATTACTCATGATTATTCAGACCCGTTACGCACAATCCATTTTAAAGTGGAAGGCACACAGGAATTTGCAGGGCTTTTATACATTCCAAAAATGAAACCTTTTGATATTATATATAAAGAATATAAATCAGGGCCTATGCTTTATGTTAGACGTGTGCAGATTATGGAACACTGCGAAGAACTTTTCCCGCCTTACCTTAGATTTGTAAAAGGTGTGGTGGAATCTAACGACCTGCCTTTAAATATTTCAAGGGAAATACTGCAGAACAATAAAATGATAGAAGTTATGCGTAAAAATATAACAAAACGTGTGCTTGACACATTAAATGAAATGAAAACAAATGAATACGATAACTATGTTTTATTTTATAAAGAGTTTGGCAGAATCTTAAAAGAGGGGCTGCATTTTGAATACGATAAAAAAGAAAATATTGCAGATTTAGTTTTAGCAGAATCCACAAGTGTGGAAACAGGCTATACTACTTTTGCAGATTATATAAGCCGTATGAAAGAAGGTCAGGAAGATATTTATTATATTTTATCTCCAAGTAAACAGGAAGCACTTGCTTCGCCTTATATGGAAGGGCTTACTAATAAAGGGTATGAAGTATTAATATTAACTGATGATATAGATGATATTGTTATTTCTGCTTTAAGAGAATATAAAGGCAAAACTTTTAAATCTGTAGTTAAAGGCGATATTAATTTAACAGAAGAAGAAAAGAAAGCAAAAGATAAGAAAACAGAAGAATTAACTTCTATTCTTACATATATTAAAGACCACTTAAAAGATAAAGTGGCAGAAGTAAGGCTTTCCAGCCGTTTAACAGACAGCCCTGTTTGTTTAGTAAGGGGCGAGACAGATTTTGATCCACATATGGAGCAAATTATGAAAGCCATGGGGCAGGAGTTTATGGCAGGTAAACGCACTATGGAAATAAATGCAGAACATCCATTATTTATTAAATTAAATGACCTTTTTAATAAAGATAAAGAAAGCGATGTATTAAAAGAATATATTGACCTGCTTTATGATGAGGCACTTATTTTAGAAGGTGCAAAACCTGTTGATGCAGGGCTTTTTGCAAAACGTGTGGCATCATTAATGATAAAAGGTTTAGAATAAGATAAGGGGGGTAAAAACCCCCTTTTATTTTTTTGATTTTCTATACTCCCAGGGTGCCACAGGGTTATTATTCTGCCATAACCCTTTTTTTAACTCTTTTGCTTTTAACTGTAAATATTCATTATATATAGAGCGGCTGTATCTAAAATAACTCCATGCACACCCCTGTTTTATCATTTCACGGTTTATATTTATATCACCATTATATATAACTGCCACTATTCTACCGTATTTATCTTTATCAATTTTTTGGTATGTTATACTGCCATTTTTAGTAAGGTTTTCCAAACATTTTTTAGAATCTCTGCCATATTTTTGTTTTATTTCTGGTGCATCAATTCCATAAAGCCGTATTTTTCTTTTTTTGCCATATTCATCAATTAAATGTAATGTATCACCATCATGAATTGAAAGGATTTTTTCTACTTTATATTCTTTTGAAAAAGTATTTCTTATATCAGTATTGTTATAAATTATATCCATTATAAATACAAGAAGTATAGTTATAATCATATATGTATATTTTTTATTTATCCGCATCAGCCACCTTATAAATTATAATTAAAATAAAAACTTATGTCAACAATATAAGGTATTTTATTAAATAAACATATTAATCAAAAAACATATGAATTTTTAAAGAATAGAATAGTCTAATAAAATATGGATAGAACTAAAGTATTATTAACATATTTTTATGATTTGTTATCCACATTTTTAATATATAACTTGCAAATAAGGTATATGTGGTGCTATTATTCCCTTTATTCTTATTGATAAGCATAGTTTATAATTATTTATAGAAAAATCATTTGTAATAATGTGTTGACATAATGTTTGTCTTTACATTATTTGTTGACAGAGTATAAGTTTTATGTAATTAATGGATAGTTTTTATTTTAGGAGATTTTATGTTTAAAGGTTTTATATTAGTAGTTTTTGCAGTTATGGTGCCTTTTTCGTCTTTTGCTTTAACAATTGATGAAACTGTTACTATGGCACTTCAATATAATAATAAAATCAAAAGTAAGGAATACACTTTTAAATCTAAAGAGTTAGCATCTAAAAACTCTATACTTATATTTTTACCATCAGTTGGTTTTCAATACGATTATTCATATAGATGGACAGATATGACAAAAGCAAGAAACCTGAAAACAGACGGTGATTTATCCACATTAACAGCATATGTAAATTTAAATCTGTTTAACGGTTTATCTGATATGTATACATTCCAAATGGCAAAGTTAGGCAGTGAAATGGCACAGTCTGATCTTGATGCTGCAGGTTATGATATTATTCTTGAAGCACAAAATGGGTTTATTAATGTGTTAAAAGCAAGAAGTGATTTAGAAGTGGCAGAAAGCAACTTAAAACTTTTAGAAATGCAGAAAAGAGATGCACAAATTTCTGCAGATAACGGCTTAATCGCAAAAAACGATTTATTACAGACAGAAACGTATTTAGCATCAGCACAGTTGCAAAAAATCACTGCAAAAAGTGCTGTAACACGGGCAGAACAAAAACTTGAAAAAATTATTAATAGAAAACTTGTAGATAAAGAAGATATGGTTGAGCCTATATTTTTAGATGTTACTCTTGAAAGCGAAGATATTTTACGTGAAAAAATGTTTGCTAATAGAAGTGATTTTAAATATTTAGAACAGTCATATGAAACTGCTAAAAAAACAGAGATGCGTTCTCTTAGTGGTGTTTACCCTAAAATAGACGCTTCTTTTACATATTCATCATACGGCGACAGTGCTAACCCTTTTGCAGGCAACCCTGATAATATGGATAGTAATATGGCAGTAGGTGTTACAGCATCATGGAATATTTTAAATGTAGCTTCTTCATCTATGCAGTCTATTTCTGATAAAAGAGCACGTCAAGCTATGGCTTATGAGATTGCAGATACAAAACAAAATATGGTGCTGGAACTGCAGTCCAATATTGAACTTTATTATACATCTAAAGCACAGCTTGTGCAGGCAACAGCAGGTGTTAAGCATGCAGAAGAAAACTACCGTGTTACAAAAAACTTATTTAATCAAAGTGCTGCTACTATGACCCAGCTTTTAGATGCATCGTCTTTATTAAACGAAGCAAAAGTGGCAGAATCTAATGCAAGGTTTAGTGTTTTATCTTCTGTATACCAGCTAGAAAGAACAATTCAGGAAAAATTACCTGTTCATAATACACAAAATTAAAAATTATCAAAATACATAAAAAAAGCGGAAATAAAAGTATGTTTTCGCTTTCATTTTTTTATAATTGCACCATCATTCCAAAAAATATTCAAAAATAGGGCTTAATCGTATCCATAATTTTTACATATTTTTTTATATAACTAAAAATAATACTTGATTTTATTTTATAAATTATATAAAAATTATATTGTCATATGCAAGGAAAAGGATTGTTATTATTCCAATGGAGGATCGGGAAGATATGAAAGACTTTTTTTCAAACTTAAAATCATCTTTTAAAAAAGGTGGTTCGGAGAAAAAAACTGCTGAAGATAAAAAAGCTGCTGAAGATAAAAAAGCTGATAGTGCATCAGCAAACAACAGCGGAAGTAAAAAAGAGCCTGGTAGATTTAAAAGATGGCTTTCAAGAGTAGGAGCTTTTGCTAAAAGAAGGCCGTCAGTATTTATACTTATTATTATAGGTATAATTTTTGTGCTGTTATTTGTTACATATGAATCTCTTCATTTAACCAGCACTCCTACATTTTGCGGCACATGCCATGTAGAAGCAGAAACAGGTCCCGGCGGGGAATATAACACATGGAAGAAAAATGTCCATTCGTTTGCTGATGTTACTTGTATAGACTGCCATGGTAAACCAGGTTTAGCAGGTTATATGCGTGCAAAAATGGGCGGTTTATATGATTTATATGGTGAAATATTCCATTCTAAGGAACATAAAATGGCAGTTTTAACAAAAGGTGCAACAGATAAAGAATATGCCAAAAAATTAGCACCTAACGATTGGTGTTTAATATGCCATTCTGATGTAGATAATAAACGCATTAGAAGTGAAAATGTTATGAGTTTTTTAGGCGTTCATATGCGTAAAGTGGATAAAGTAAAAAATCCAGAATTTAGAATAGAAAACGGTTTAAAAGATATATTTAATGACGATATGCCAAATATTAATTTCAGCCATGAAAGCCACGTAAACGGTTTAGGTTTAAGTTGTATGGACTGCCATATGGGTGTAGCCCACGGTGGTGAGTTGCAAAATAAACCAAAAATGGAAACGTGTTTTGCATGTCATGATGCTGAAAGGGCAAAAAATCCTGAAATAGGTGCACCTGAAAATGATAATTGTGCAGTATGTCATACAACAGTAGTGAAAATGCAGGAAGGAACAATGTTACTTGCAGAAGGGGAACAACCTACACCACCTGAAATGATGGTTGATCAGGGTGTATATGGTGCTGATAACTGTGCATCATGCCACTCAGAAGGTGCTTTCGTTCGTCCTAACAGAGAAACATGTGGAACAAACTGCCACGGTGAAAATGATTACGGCGATGTTTACGATTCTATAAGAGCAACTTTTGATGAAAATAAAGCACCGCTTGACGCTTTATATAAAGCATTCTATCAATCAATTGACAAAATGAACAGCGATCAGCGTGCAAAATTTAATCAGTTTAAAGAATATTATGAAATATTAGACAGTGATGCTTCTAAAGGTATCCACAATAGTGTTATTATTGATAAAGCTGTGGAAAAAGCAACAGTAGTTGGTAAAGAGCTTGCCGATAGTTTAGGTATCCCGGTTGCAGTAGACGAAGAATAAAAAAATAATATAGTAAATACTCAATGGCGGAATATGTTTTCCGCCATTTTTATTTTTAGTAAACTAATTGAAAAATATTGTATAATAAAAAAGAAGTGAGGTGAACGGTATGAAAGAGTTTAAATATACATTTAAAGATGGTTTAGAAGCAAGCTGCACAAGGGTGGATAGGGAAAACCCAAAAGCTGTAGTGCAGATAATTCATGGTTTAAAAGAACATAACAGAAGATATTACCATATAGCGGAATATTTAAATAATAATGGTTATGCAGTATTTATGTCAGATAACAGGGGGCATGGCTGCTCTGTAAATGATAATTTTCCTTTAGGTTATATGACAGATTTAAAACTTATGGTAGAAGATCAGTATGAACTGACAAAATATATTAAAACTCAGTATCCAAATACACCTGTATATATTTTAGGACATTCTTTTGGTTCTATGCTTGCAAGATGTTATATACAAGATCATGATGATGAAATATCAAAACTTGTTCTAAGCGGCACAGTAGGTTTTAATAAACTTGTGTATATTGCTTACCCTTTAAGCAGGATTATTATAAAACTAAAAGGCCCTAAAGGTAGAAGTAAAATTTTAGAAGCTATTGCAGATAACGATGATATTTCATGGGTATGTTCTAATGAAGAAACTATGGAAAAATATAGAAACGACCATTTCTGCACAGGTTATAAATATATGAACGCATCTTTTGAAACACTTTTTAAAGCAATGAACGAACTGCATAACGTTAGTGCATATAAATGTAAAAACCCATCTATGCCTATACTTAGTATTGCAGGGGAAAACGACCCTGTTACAAAAGGTTTTAAAGGTATAGAAGATAGTATAAATACTCTTAAAAAAATAGGTTATTCTGATATAACTTCTATAATCTATGAAAATATGCTCCACGAAGTGTTAAACGAAACAGGTAAAGAAAAAGTTTATAAAGATTTACTAAACTTTTTAGATCAATAAGTTATGTAATTATTAAATATAAAGCCCTGTATTACTAATCATTAGTGCAGGGCTTTTTTATCGTCTTTTGTTACTATAATTTATTGTTACTATAATTTATTGTTAAATACAAAATTTTATGTATAGATTTTTAATCTATTAATAACTTTTTAAAATTATAGTAGTAAGATATTTTATATTTCTGCACTGTATTCTATCATTTAAATATGCAGATAAAGGAAAAAATACAAAAGGTATGGTGCTTTATAAATAAAAATATAAAAGACCGTATAATATATTTTCATATTTTATTTAAGTTTAATTTTATAATTTGAATTAGTGGATAACAATCCTTATGTGTAACTTAACATTTACATATATTATTTAGATGTAAAAATGAAAATAAAAAATAAGGCTGAGGAATGACCTCAGCCCGTTATGATTGGGAAAAGTAAGGGTAACTAATCATAATATGAATCAATTACCATCACTTTAATTATATATGACATATTTTTAAAATTATTGCAATAGAAATTAACAAAATATTTTAAATTTTTTTTATTTTTTATTTTTGTATATATAAAATAAGAGATACACGAAAATATTTAGTATATTTGT
>RCNI01000864.1_pt1 | contig 17533 bp, 13 predicted proteins | sample 2041151 | NCBI WGS metagenome assembly RCNI01 (sample SAMN09708214, study PRJNA481090) | feces metagenome | isolation source: feces | place: Antarctica: Albino Rookery | reverse complement strand
TCGTTCGGTTTTCATACAACCTCCGATCGGGCCTTTTAAAAGGGGCCCTGCTTTTGGCAGCGTTCCAATCAACGCAGAAAGGCGCTGACCATGTGTTACCACACTATTATATAGGATGAACGGCGAAAATACAATTTGCTTTATAAAAACGACGTTGACAAATACCCTCTTTTTGATGTATGATAATAAGGCTCTTTAAAAGAGTATGCCGCTGTGGCGGAATTGGCAGACGCCGGGGACTTCTCCATTGAAGTCCTTACAAAAAGGACGGCCTCATAAAGGCCGGAGCCTCCACGGGGAAACCCGCAGGAGTGGAGCAGGCTAAAACGGTGAATGATTCAATGGGAACGCCGTGCTAAGTCGGATGCAGCTTTTAAGGCTCATTCGTAAATGTGTAGAGAGTATAGACCTGCTGCCTAAAGCAAAATGCGCGTCAAAGCGTGTTAGAGCCATGGCAAAGACGTATTCCAGACCACAAACAGTTTGCTGTGCATATGAATTCATAAGTATGTGTGGTACGAAAATCCCCTGCTAGAAATAGCGTGCCGGTTCGAGCCCGGCCAGCGGCACCAAAGAAAAGCAGTTCATTTTTTGGATGAACTGCTTTTCTTTTTTTATAGCATTATGCAAAACAAAAGTCGAAATTCAAAAAATGTGCACAAATAAAATAGTTTTTGGGCGTTTAGCGAAAAATGGTAGATGCGCTTGAAATCACAGAGGTCTTTTGTTATTATAGAAAGGATGTGAACGAAAGGGGCCCTTTGACTATGAAACACAAGCGCCAGAGCAATATTCGCCTGAACGCACGGGTTACCGGGCTTTTTTTGGCATCCAATTTTATATAAAAAAACAAGGCATTCCTGTTTTTTTTAAAACGGGAATGCTTATTTTTTTGTCTTTCTTTAGGGCTTTCTGTTCGGAGAGCCGTTTGGATAGAGGTAACAATGAGGAGGATTTATCAATGAACGACAAACTGCAACTGAATGACGGCATCTATGATGCACGTCAGCTGGGTGTGCCTAAAATGATCATTCTGGGCTTGCAGCACACCTTCGCAATGTTCGGCGCCACCGTGCTGGTGCCGCTGCTTACCGGTCTGAGTGTTTCCACCACCCTGCTGTGCGCAGGTTTGGGCACTCTGCTGTTCCACGTGCTCACCAAAGGCAAGGTTCCCGCTTTCTTGGGCTCTTCTTTTGCTTTCCTCGGCGGCTTTGCCATTGTGGCACCTAAGATGGCCGACGGCAGCTCCAACTTGGAAATGCTTCCTTACGCCTGCGGCGGCGTGGTGTTTGCAGGCCTTGTTTATCTTTTGATGAGCGGCCTGATCAGCATCTTTGGCGTGGGCAAGATCATGAAGTTCTTCCCCCCGGTGGTTACCGGCCCCATCATCATCTCCATCGGCCTGATTCTGGCTCCCACTGCAATCACCAACTGCTCCACCAACTGGCTGCTGGCCATTGTGGCTCTGGCTACCGTTGTGGTGTGCAACATCTGGGGCAAGGGCATGATCAAGATCCTGCCCATCCTGCTGGGTGTGCTGGTTTCTTATGTTGTGGCTGTGCTTACCGGTGCAGTTGACTTCTCGGCCATTGCCAACGCAGATTGGCTGGGTCTGCCGGTTCATGCTTCTGCAATGGCAAAGTTTGATCTGTCCGCAATTCTTACCATCATGCCCATTGCTCTGGCAACCATGATGGAGCACATCGGCGACATTGCTGCCATCAGTGCTACCACCGGCAAAAACTACATCCGCGAGCCCGGCCTCAACCGCACTTTGCTGGGTGACGGTCTGGCAACTGCACTGGCCGGCTTCCTCGGCGGCCCTGCAAACACCACCTACGGCGAAAACACCGGCGTTCTGGCTCTGACCAAGATCTACGATCCCCGCGTTATGCGCATTGCTGCCTGCTTTGCAGTGCTGCTGAGCTTCAGCCCCAAGTTTGAGGCAGTGATCAACACTGTTCCCACTGCCATCATCGGCGGCGTTTCCTTTATTCTGTACGGTATGATCAGCGCCATCGGCGTGCGCAACGTTGTGGAAAATCAGGTAGACTTTACCAACAGCCGCAACCTGATCATTGCCGCAGTGATTTTGGTGAGTGCACTGGGCTTTAACAGCATCGGCGGCTTGTCCTTCTCTGTGGCAGGTGTTACTGTTTCTCTGTCCGGCATTGCAATTTCCGCTCTGCTGGGTATCTTCCTGAATGCGGTTCTGCCCGGCAACGATTACACCTTCGATAAGGTGGATGTTCCCGAGAACCCGATGAATATGCAGGTTTAATTTTTAGGTCCCCGTATCTGTTCCCAAAACAGAGCGGGGACTTTTTTGTACAGAATGGTAGGAATAGTCCTAAAATAAGAAAGCGAAAAGACTTGTTTCGAGGTGCTATTTATACTATAATAACCTAGTACATCTAGAATTTGTCATTCGGAAAGGGAAAGTCCGAAGCCTGTGGGAAGGCGAGACAAAGCAAACGATGTGCGCATAAAGTAGGAAAACGAAATAATTAAGAGGGGGAAATTACAATGACCGATTATTTGGGCATGAACAAAGAAGAACTGAACGCAGAGCTGGATCGGCTGCACAAGAGCTATCAGGATTTTGTGGACATGGGCCTCAAACTGGATATGTCCCGCGGCAAGCCCTGCCCGGAGCAGCTGGATCTTTCCAAGGAAATGCTCCGTATGGTGGACAACTACATTGGTGAAGATGGTGTGGACGCCCGCAACTACGGCCTGCTGGCAGGTATGCCGGAGGCTCGCCGCTTCTTTGCAGAGCTTCTGCGTGTGGATGATCCGGATCAGGTCATCGTGTGCGGCAACTCGTCGCTGTCGATGATGTATTATCTGGTGGATCTGGGCTGGCGTGCAGGTTTTGTGGACAGTGTCCGTCCTTGGCGCTTCTGCAACAACACCAAGTTCCTTTGCCCGGTTCCCGGTTATGACCGCCACTTCCGCATCAGCGAGTATTTTGGCCTTCAGATGATTCCCATCCCCATGCTGGAAACCGGCCCCGATATGGACATGGTGGAAAAGCTGGTAAAAGAAGATGAGAGCATCAAGGGCATCTGGTGCGTGCCTGTTTACTCCAACCCCGACGGATATGTGTACAGCGATGAGACGGTTCGCCGCCTTGCCGGTATGGACACCGCGGCTCAGGACTTTAAGATCATCTGGGACAACGCTTACTGCGTCCATCACCTGACCGATGTAGAGTACGAGACCCCGTCCATTCTGGAAGAGTGCAAAAAGGCAGGTCATGAGGATCGTCCCTTCCTGTTCTGCTCCACCAGCAAAATCACCTATCCCGGTGCCGGCGTTGCAGCTCTTGCCGCCAGCAAGCGGAATATCCAGCATATCCTCAAGAACATGACCCCCATGATCATCAGCTACGATAAGATGAACCAGCTGCGTCACGTTCAGTTCCTGAAGAACCGTGCCGGTGTGGAAGAACATATGAAGAAGCATCGCGCTATCTTGGCACCCAAGTTTGATGCGGTTAAGGAAATCTTCACCAAAGAGCTGGCATCCCGTGGCAAAATCGCTCACTGGACCGATCCCAAGGGCGGCTACTTTATCAGCCTCTACCTGATGAACGGCTGCGCAAAGCGCACCGTGGCCCTCTGCAAAGAGGCTGGCGTTGTGCTGACCGGTGCCGGTGCCGCATATCCCTACGGTGTGGATCTGGAGGATCACCACATCCGCATTGCGCCGACCTATCCCTCGATTGACGAGCTGAAAACCGCTTGCGAGCTGCTTTGCGTGGCGGTGCGCATTGCTACCATCGAACGTCTTTTACAGGAATAAGCTTACGCGGCGAAAAACTGTAAAAATAAAAAATTCGGCGTCGGGCAGAGTATTCTGTTCGGCGCCGGAAAAACGTATGGAGGTTTCCTATGAAGAGAAAAGGAAAGCCCTGGCACCTCTTCGTGATGGTCCTGCTGATCTTCGTATTTGCTGCAACAGCATTTTTCGGCGTCAGTATCCAGAACGGAGAGAATGTGAACACCTACATTAAGGGCGCAAAAGACATTCGGTTCGGCATCGACATCCGCGGCGGTGTGGACGTAACGTTCATGCCCAGCGATGGCTTTGACGCCACCGATGAGCAGATGGATGCGGCTGAAACCGTTATCCAGCAGCGTCTGGTCAACCTGAACATCACCGACAGCGAGGTGTATGTGGACTACAACAAAGACCGCATCATCGTTCGCTTTCCTTGGAAAGAAGGCGAGACCGACTTTAATCCGGAATCGGCCATTCAGGAGATCGGTACCACCGCACACCTGACCTTCCGCAAGGGTGCAGATCCCAACGGCGAACTGATTCTTGAGGGTGCCGATGTGGATAAGGCCGTTCCCGCTTATGGCCCCACCCATGAGGGCGGTACCAGCGAGTACTATCTGTCTCTGAGCTTTAAGCCCAGCGGACGGGAGGCTTTTGCAGCAGCAACTGCTGAACTGGCAGGCAAGGGCGCTATCAGCATCTGGATGGATGATATGCCGGTAAGCATTGCAAGCGTGAACACTGCGATCACCGATGGACAGGCCATCATCAGCGGCAACTTCGATCAGGAAAGTGTCATTACCATGGCCAACCAGATCAACTCCGGTGCTCTGCCTTTTGCACTCAGCGCTGAGAGCTACAGCACCATCAGCCCGAGCTTGGGCAGCAACAGCCTGCGTGCGATGGTGATTGCCGGTGTGATTGCTTATCTGCTGATCCTTGTGTTTATGACTGCTATTTATCGTTTGCCCGGTTTCTTGGCTTCCATCGCACTGCTGGGCCAGACCGCAGCAACTCTGGCATTCGTTTCCGGATATCTGCCTGTGTTCAATAGCTTTACCCTGACCCTGCCCGGTATTGCCGGTATCATTCTGGCAATCGGTATGGGCGTGGACGCCAACGTTATTACCGCAGAGCGTATCCGTGAGGAGCTGGCTGCCGGTAAGACTCTGGACGGCGCACTGAACTCCGGCTTTGCCCGTGGTCTTGCTCCCATTATCGACGGCAACGTGACCATCGTGATCGTGGCCTGCGTGCTGATGGGCGCTTTTGGTCCCACCGACGGCTTCTTTGCGAAGGTGTTTACTCCCATCTTCTTTGCCTTCGGTCCTTCCACTGCAGGCACCATCTATTCCTTCGGTTATACCCTGCTGGTGGGCGTGCTGCTGAACTTTGTGTTTGGCGTGCTGTGCACCCGCATTATGATCCGCGGCGCTTCCCGCATCAAGGGCCTGCGCAAACTCTGGCTGTACGGAGGTGTTCGCAATGACCGCTAAGTATGATTTTATGAAGCACCGCAAGGTGTTCTTCGCCATTTCTCTGGTGCTGGTTGTGCTGATTCTGGGCACTGCACTGATCTTGGGCGTTCCGATGGACATTCAGTTCAAGGGCGGCGCAATGGTCGTTTTGGGCTATCAGGGCGATTTGGATATGTCCGGCGTTAAAACCTGCGTTTCGGATGTTTTGGGCAACGGCCTTTCTTTCCAGCAGGGCAATGATATTGCCACCGGTGCAAATTCGCTGACCATCACCATGCCCGGCGCACAGACCGTGACCGCCGAGCAGATGGAGGATGCACTGCAGAATTTGGGCGAGGCTTACCCCGACAACCAGTTTGAGCAGCTGCAGATCCGCAACGTGAACCCCACCATCGGCCGCGAGTTCTTCCAGAAGAGCTGGGTGGCTGTGGCAGCTGCCTGCCTGCTGATCCTTATCTATATTGCACTGCGCTTCCGTAAGATCGGCGGTCTGCCTGCCGGTGTTATGGCAATCATTGCTTTGATCAATGACTTGTTCATTGTGTTCGGCGTGTTTGTTGTGCTGCGCATTCCTCTGAACGGCAACTTTATTGCCGCTATGCTGACCATTCTGGGTTACTCCATCAACGATACCGTGGTTATGTATGACCGCATTCGTGAGAATGAGTCTTTGTATGGCCGCAAGATGGGCTTTGTGACTCTGGTGAACAACAGTATCAACCAGAGCCTGCGCCGTTCTGTGAACACCACTGTCACCACCTGTGTGGCTCTGGCTACTGTTTGCGTTGTAGCAGTTATGTTTGGTCTGGACAGCATCTTCACCTTTGCACTGCCCCTGATGATCGGTATGATCTCGGGCCTTTACACTTCTCTGTTCATCACCACTTCTCTGTGGGTCACTTGGGAAGAGTATAAGGAAAAGCATCACATCGGCAAGAAAAAGTAAAAAAATGTGTTTTTTTGCCGCTGAAGTTTTAAAAGCTTCAGCGGCTTTTTTATGTTAAAAAGAGGAATAAAATTCCTTTGGCGGAAAACGAAGGAAAATGAAGGTCGAAAAATGTTGCTTTTTGGAGTTTGACCCGTTACCATAGAAGGGAAATAAGTCGAAAAAAGGAGCAGAGACTGAGCATGAGAGGATTTGGCCGTGCAGTATTGATCAACAGCAGTGTTCAGCAGATGCGGCTGATTAAAACCGAGTTTGAAAGTTATAACGGAACCAGCTGCGTTTGCATTGCAAGGGCCAGTGATGCTCTTGAGTATCTGCAAAAGGCTGGCCGGGTAGATCTTATTCTGCTGGATATTTTGGGAATGGACATGGACGTATTTGAACTGCTTCCGCAGATTCGCAGCTTTCCCTCCTGCGTGAACAGCCAGATTATTCTTTGCGGCCCGGGCAACAAAAGCGCTAGGATTCGGGAAAGCCTCTTGTCAACCGGCGCGGATTATTATATGATTAAGCCATATAAGATGGATGCTTTGTTCCGCTGTATTGAAGCATTGAGTGGTACCGAACATTTTTTGTTTACCACGGTGTGGGATGCGGCGATTCTGCGTAAGATGGAAGAAGAGTTTGGCAGTGGTGGGGGAGCAGGACGCTGGTATGCAGCTTGCTGCCTGCAATGTTGGCTGGAAAGCAACGACCTGCCGCAGGTCAAAACAGTTTGCGAAAAGCTCAGCGAACGAATCAATGTGAGCCGAAAGGGAATCGAGAGCGGAATCCACAGAGCGCTGCAAACAATGGCGAAACAAAAAGGCTTGAGCCGTGTTCCCAGTTGCGGCGAATGGCTTGCAAGCACAGCAGAAAGCATCCGGCGAGAGCAGAACGAGAGGAGCCGGAGAAGCGATTATGAAGGGGATAAGCTTGAATGAGACGGGGGTCTCAGAGCAGAGTACAGGACGCGGCCTTGCGGAAGGAATGGTGCAGGCGGCCTCTAATATCCGAATTGTGTGCGAAAGCTTAAAGCGGCAGATGCGCAAAAGCGCAGGGACGGAAAGCCCGGAGGCACAAATGTGCTTTTCTGCACTGGAACAGAGCGCGCTTTGGCTGACTCGGGCAGCCGAAAATCAGCAAGACGTGATGGAAGCGAACGGAGAAGAGCTTCTCCCCGCATTCGCAATGCTCGAACTGGGTGAGCAGTTTCGAAAAGCGCTTGCACTGGTGCGAGAGCATCCGACGGCGGAAGGCAAAACACTTACCTATACGCATGACCTTTCACAAAGTGATTGTGTGATTGCGGACCCGCAGTTTGCAGATCGAATTCTGCTGAATTTGGTGTCGAATGCATTAAAATTTGGCAGCAACGTGGAGGTTCGTCTGCTAAAGCAAGAAAAGGAACTCCTTTTAACGGTTCAGGACGATGGACCCGGTATTCCGGATGAAGTGATGGAACACCTGTTTGAGCCGTATGTGACCGACCGGCTGCCCTATCAGCAGGGCGGCGGTGTGGGTCTGGGCCTTGCGCTTACTGCAAAGCTTTGCCGCCAAATGGATTGGGAACTCCGGATCGAGACGGGTAAAGACGGTACCTGTGTATCGGTGGATATTCCCAAGGGCGATGCGTTCAGCGCAAGACTGGACAGCCCCCTCAGCAGCCTCGCGTTTGATGCGGAGCAGGAACAGAGAGTGGCACAGGAATTGAGCGTTTTGATGCTGTAAAAGATAATTTTGAAAAAGCATATGCGAAAAAGAGCGTTCGCATATGCTTTTTTTAATGGAACAAAGGCCAAAATCGGATTTAGAGGTTTTTCGCTGTTTACAACAAAACTGTTTTATTGTAAAATAAAAGCAAATATAATAATTGTCGGGCAGTGAACCCGCAAATTCAGGAGAGGATCAAAGTGGCAGTAAAATATAATCGAATTCTGTTAAAGGTGAGCGGCGAGGCGCTTGCTGGTGAAAAGGGAACCGGTTTTTGTGACAAAACCATGCGCAGCATCTGCGAGGGAATCCGAGACGCTTGGAAGGAAGGCGCGCAGATCGGTATCGTGGTCGGCGGCGGCAACTTCTGGCGCGGCCGTTCCAGCGGCAGCATGGAGCGCACCTGCGCAGACAAGATCGGTATGCTGGCTACCGTAATGAACGCATTGGCTGTTTCGGATGAGCTGCGTCAGCTGGGCGTTCCCACCGAAGTAATGACCTCCATCGTGATGCCTCAGGTGGCTCCTGCCTTTACCCGTGACGATGCTGTGGCTGCTATGGAAGCCGGCAAGGTCGTTCTGTTTGGCGGCGGCACCGGCAACCCCTTCTTCTCCACCGATACCGCCAGTGCACTGCGCGCAATCGAAACCGGATGCAGCGTGATGTTCAAGGCCACCATGGTGGACGGCGTTTACGACAAGGACCCCAAAAAGTACAGCGATGCAGTGCGCTATGATGAGCTGACCTTCAGCGAGGTGCTGGAAAAGCAGCTGGCTGTTATGGACAGCACCGCAGCAACCCTGTGCCGTGAGAACAATATGCCTGTGCTGGTGTTTGATTTGGCTCATCCCGAAAACATTGCAAAGGCAGTCCGCGGCGAGACTGTTGGTACTCTGGTAAAAGAATAATTAGGCCAAAAGGCCCTGAAAAGGAGAATATGACCATGAGCGAATTCACCAAAGTATATGAGGATAAAATGAATGGTGCAATCAACCATCTTCAGCATGAGTTTGCCGCAATCCGCGCAGGCCGTGCAAACCCCTCCATTCTGGACCGTGTGAGCGTTGACTATTACGGATCTCCCACGCCCATCAATCAGATGGCTGCTGTGGCAGTGGCAGAGGCCCGGATTTTGACCATCACTCCTTGGGATCCCACTTTGATCCACCCCATTGAGCATGCTCTGCTGGTGAGCGACATCGGCATCAATCCCACCAACGACGGCCGTGTGATCCGTCTGGTGTTCCCCGCTCCCACCGAGGAGCGCCGCCGCCAGCTGACCAAGGACGTGCAGAAGCTGGGCGAGGACACCAAAATTGCGGTGCGCAATGTGCGCCGTGAGGCTATGGATAAGCTGAAGGCTATGAAGAAGGCCAGCGAAATCACTGAGGATGACCAGAAGAATCTGGAAGAGCAGATGCAGAAGGTTACCGATAAGTTCATCAAGCTCATCGACAAGGAATGCGAGCAGAAGAACGCAGAGATCATGGAGATCTGATAAAGGTTCAAATAAAGGTTCAAAAAGGCGAGCCGCGCGCAAAGGTTACCAAAGCGTGCGGCCGCCGCTTTGTATGGAAGGAGAATCTGCTATGCCTCACGCCGAAGGATTTGCAAAGGGCCTCAGCATTGGCATTATTATGGATGGAAACGGCCGCTGGGCTAAAAAACGGGGACTGCCCCGCACAGCAGGCCACAAAAAAGGCGCAGAAGTATTTCAGGACATCACCCGCTATTGCAACGAATTGGGGGTGGAGTCGGTTACCTTCTACGCCTTTTCCACTGAGAACTGGAAACGGCCGGAAGAGGAAGTCGGTTCCATTATGCGGCTGTTTGGCGACTACTTGGTGAAAGCGTTTGACTATGAAAAAGAAAACAATCGGGTAGTCTTTTTGGGTGATCGAACGGCACTTGCTCCCAAATATCAAAAACAGATGAACGAGATTGAAGAACGCACTCGGAACAACACCGGCATGACGCTCAACATTGCGGTCAACTATGGCGGACGGCCCGAGATCGTGCGTGCGGCCCAGATGCTGGCGGAGCGCGTGCAGAAGGGCGAGATTCAGCCGCAGGATATTACCGAACAGATGATGAGTGACTGCATGTATACCTGCGGTCAAAAAGACCCCGATTTCATCCTGCGCCCCAGCGGAGAAAAGCGGCTGTCCAACTTTATGCTCTGGCAGGCAGCTTATTCGGAACTGGTAGAGATGGACGTGCTGTGGCCGGACTTCACTCGTGAGGATCTGGATACAGCCATTGAAGAATTCAACCACCGCAGCCGTCGTTTCGGCGGAATTTGAGTGGTTTGAGAGCAGGAGGATTTTTGTGAAAACTCGTATCATAACGGCCGCAGTCGGTCTGGTCATTTTGGGCATCATTATGATGCTGTTCAATACTCCGGTGCTGGAAGCGGCATTGTGTCTTGTTACCCTCATCGGTGTGCATGAAATTTTTAAAGCATTTGATCTGGGCGAAAAGACCCGGCATATCTATGCGGCTTTTGTGCCGTATGTTTTGCTGGTGATGTTCTCTGCTTACGGCTTTGTGGGCGGGCTGAAGATCAGCGTGCTGCTGGTTCCGGCAACCTATCTGCTGATTTTGTATCTGGCAATCTGCCTGATTCGCCGCAGCCAGACCCTCAGCGCAGCCAAGCTGGGCGGCATGGCCACGTTCAGCGCTATCACCATTATGGGATTCTATTCCATGACTTACATTAAGAGCGTTCTGCCCAGTGAGGAAGCGATTTATCTGATTTTGACCGGCCTTGCCTTTGCATGGGGCGGCGATACCTTTGCTTATTTTGCAGGCCGTTTTTTCGGCAAGCACAAGCTGGCTCCCATCGTGAGCCCCAAGAAAACGGTGGAAGGCGCCATTGGCGGTGTTTTTGGCTCCGGTATTCTGGGCGTTGCCATTACGGCTGCTGCCCGTGCGCTTACTGACGGTGCGGCCGGCGGTACGTTTGGTTATCTGCATATTTTTGTGCTGGGCATGGCTTGCTCGGGACTGGGTATTCTGGGCGATTTGTTTGCTTCGGCAGTGAAGCGTCAGTGCGGCATTAAAGATTACGGCAAGATTTTTCCGGGACACGGAGGAATTTTGGACCGGTTTGACAGCGTATTGTTTATTATGCCGCTGGTGGCCATGGCGGTTTGGTTCGTGGTCTCAGTTGTGCCTGCAATGGGCGCAGGATTCTCTACAGTAACGATTGTGGGATAACCCAAAGGAGGTATTTGGATGTCCAAGACGTTGACGCTTCTGGGCTCTACCGGTTCCATCGGCACCCAGAGTTTGGATGTGGCCCGTGTGCAGGGGTATAAGGTGTTTGGCCTTGCAGCGGGTAAAAATGTGGATCTGTTGGAAAAGCAGATCGCGGAATTCCACCCGGAGTTTGTGGCGGTAGCGGACGAGGATGCCTACCGCCGTCTGGAAGGCCGTTTGGCCGGAGTTTCCGGTGCACCCCGGCTGCTGAAGGGCAGCGAAGGAGTGGTGGAGCTGGCACGCATGGAAGGCCCGGATGTGGTCCTGAATGCAGTGGTTGGCATTGCCGGTCTCGGTTCCACACTGGCTGCGCTGGAAAGCGGCCATGATGTGGCTCTTGCAAACAAAGAAAGCCTTGTAACCGGCGGCCGTCTTGTGACACGTGCCTGCGAGGAAAACGGCGTGAAGCTGCTGCCGGTGGACAGCGAGCATTCGGCCATTTTCCAGTGCTTGCAGGACGAACACTCTGCAAAGCAGCTCACCAAGATTCTGCTCACCGCGTCCGGCGGCCCCTTCTTTGGAATGAAGAAGGAAGAACTGGCCAATAAAACCAAGGCGGATGCGCTCAAGCATCCAAACTGGGATATGGGCGCAAAAATCACCATTGATTCTGCCACCCTCATGAATAAGGGCCTTGAGCTGATCGAGGCTGCATGGCTGTTTGACCTGCCGCCGGAAAAGATTCAGGTGGTGGTTCAGCGCCAGAGCATCATTCATTCGATGGTGCAGTTCAGCGATAACTCGATTTTGGCTCAGCTGGGTGTTCCGGATATGCGCATTCCCATTCAGTATGCGCTCACTTGGCCGGAGCGCTGCCCCGGCTGTGCTCCGGAGCTGGATTTCACTCAGCTCAAGTCCATTACCTTTGACGTGGCAGATGAGGAGACCTTCCGCTGCCTTGCCGCCTGCAAAAAGGCAATGAGCAAGGGCGGCCTCGGTCCCTGCGCGGCCAATGGTGCCAACGAAGAGGCAGTTCGTCTGTTCCTTGAAGATAAGATTGGATTCCTCGACATCGGACGACTGGTGGAGGCTGTTGTGGACAGCGATTCCTTTGGCGGAAGCTACACACTGGACGATGTATATCAGTGTGATCGAATGGCACGCAGCTTTGTACTCAGCCATATTTAAAGAAAGAGGTATTTGTACTCCATGGCGTTTTTAATCACCACTCTCGCGGCAATCCTGATTTTTGGCGTGGTTGTTATGATCCACGAATTGGGCCATTTTGTGTGTGCAAAATGGGCAGGCGTTCAGGTGAACGAATTTTCTGTCGGTATGGGACTGGCGCTGTTCAGTCGAGTTCGCAAGGGCACCCGGTACAGTATCCGGGCGCTGCCTGTGGGCGGATATGTGAGCATGGAAGGGGAAGACGGCGGCACTGAAGAGGATGACCAGCTGGACCCCATTCTTCAGGAAGAAAAAACCGGCATCCCTTTTAACAAAGTTCCGGTGCGCAAGCGGATCGTGGTACTGGCTGCCGGTGCGGTCATGAACCTGATCTTGGGCTTTGTGGTGCTGCTGATTCTGTTTGGCAGCAGCGATATGCTGGTGAGCCGCAATGTGGCGATGCTGGATGAAAACGCACCCATTGCATCCTCCGGAATTCAGGTGGGGGATGAGATTTTGGCCATCAATGGCCGCCGCTGCCTTGTGGCAAACGACATTATCTATGAGCTCCAGCGCAGCACCACCCATACCGCCGATTTTACCGTTCGGCGGAACGGCGAAAAGCTGCAGTTCGATGATGTGGGCTTTGATGTTACCGAGAATGAGGCAGGCCAGCCGGTCATGAATATGGGCTTTAAGGTGTACGCACTGCCCAAAACCCCCGGAAATGTGATCAGCCAGTCGGTTCTGCACACTGCGTTTTACGCGAGACTGGTATTCCGGTCGGTCATGGATTTTTTGACCGGACGGGTGAGTGTGACCCAGCTTTCCGGCCCGGTGGGCATCGTTACCGCCATCAATGAGGCAGTGACCATGGGCTGGGATCAGCTTTTGAGCTTGGTTGCTCTGCTCACCATCAACTTAGGCGTATTCAACCTGCTGCCGGTCCCGGTCTTGGACGGCGGCAAACTGGTGTTTTTGATTTACGAGGGCATTTTCCGGCGGCCGGTTCCGCGGAAGCTGGAGATTTTGGTGAACATGGCAGGCATGGTGTTCCTGTTTGGCCTGATGCTGTTTGCAACCTTCAACGATCTGGGACGGCTGTTTGGATAATTGGAAAGGAACGTGCAAACGATGAGACAGTTAAAACGAGAAGTAAAGATCGGAAACGTGACCATCGGCGGCAACAACCCGGTTGCAGTACAGACCATGCTCTGCGCTCCTGCCCGGGATGTGGAAGGCAATGTGGCACAGGCAAAGCGTGTGGTGGAGGCAGGCTGCCAGATCCTGCGCGCCAGCGTTCCCACCATGGAAGATGTGCGCCTGATTGATGCCGTTAAGAGCGCTGTGGACGTTCCCTTTGTGGCAGACATTCACTTCAACTACAAGATCGCACTGGCCTGCGTGGACGCGGGCGTGGATAAGATCCGTTTGAACCCCGGCAACATCGGTGCAGATGAAAACGTCCGCGCTGTGGCTCGGGCCTGCAACGCAAAGAACATTCCCATCCGCATTGGCGTGAATGCCGGCAGCTTGGAAAAAGAAATTCTTGCAAAGTACGGTGCCCCGGTTCCCGAAGCATTGGTAGAAAGCGCCATGTACCATGTGCGCCTGCTGGAAAAGCATGATTTTAACAATATCGTTATTTCCATCAAGTCCAGCAATGTGCCCACCATGATGAAGGCCTATCGAATGCTCAGCGAGCGCTGTGATTATCCTCTGCACGTGGGCGTGACCGAGGCTGGTACTTATCGGATGGGTCTGATCAAATCCGGCATGGGCATCGGCGGTCTGCTGCTGGATGGCATCGGTGATACACTGCGTGTTTCGCTGAGTGATGAGCCGGAAAAGGAAGTGCAGGCCGGTTACGACATCCTGCGCGCTGCCGGTTTCCCGGTGAATGGCCCCGAAATCATCAGCTGCCCCACCTGCGGCCGCACCAACATTCATGTGGCGGAAATCGCAGACGAGGTGGAGCGCCGCTTGAAGGGCTACAATAAGCCCATCAAAGTGGCCGTTATGGGCTGCGTGGTGAATGGCCCCGGCGAAGCACGGGAGTGCGACATCGGTATCGCAGGCGGCAAGGATGCGGAAGAAGCCCTTTTGTTTATCAAGGGTGAGAAAGTCCGTATGCTGCACGGCGACATCGTTGGTCAGCTGATTGAGGAAATTCACAAACTGTAAACCCACACAAAACGTCTGTAGGCGGGCCCAGTGGTCTGCCTGCAGACGCGTTTTTCTGCTTTGGAGGGAATTTTGGCATTGAAACCTTTGGTGACGCAGCTCTGGCCTCAGTTCACAGCAGACGCGGATTTTGCAAAAAGCTTTTCCGGCGTGCTGGTGGACAAGGTGGAGATGAAGCGAAACGATCAGCAGGTGCGCATCAGCCTGCAAAGCGCGGCCCCGGTGCCCTCACAGCTCTGTGACCGGCTCTGCGCTTCGCTCCAGTCGGAGTTTGAGGGATGGGATTTGCACGTCTGCAATTATTTTCCCTTTGAGCGCATCACGCCGGACAGCGTGGTGTTCATGGTGCAGGAGCTGGGACGGGACGGAGTACCCATCAACGGCTTTTTGAATCATGCAACCTATGAGCTCAGCGAAGGATGCCTCAAAGTGGGTGTCCCGGTGGGCAAAAACGTGCTGGAAAGCGTGGGCTTTCCGCAAAAACTCCGCAATTTGATCGAAGAGCGCACCGGCACCGCACCGGAAGTGGAGCTGGAACCCATCGGAAAAGCGGTGACTGCCGAAGAATGGGAAAAGCACGTGCTGGAAAAGGTGCCTGTGCCCAAGTTTGAGGCAAAGAAGCCTTCGGTGGAAGTGAAAATCCCCGGCCTTGATTTGTCGGACAAGCCCGTTACCGTGTTCTGGGGCAAAACCTTTAAGCCCACCGAAACGATCAAGCTCAAGGATGTTGGCCCGGACAGCGGCAAGATCACCATTTGGGGTGACGTGTTCGACGTGGAAGTGAAGGGCAACTACCAGAAGAGCTATATTGTTTCGATTACCGACTATACCGGCTCGGTAAGCCTTAAGCTGCGCGGCCGGGAAGGGGATGATATGTCCTGCTGGGAAGGAATCAAAAAGGGTACCACCCTCATTTTGAAGGGCGAGTGCAGCTATGATAAATACGAACGGGATTATGTGGTGTACCCCTATGATGTATTGCAGGCAGAGCGCCGCCCTCGAGAGGACAATGCACCGCAAAAGCGAGTGGAGCTGCATCTGCATACCAAGCTTTCGATGATGGACGGCTTCTGTGATCCGGGAGAAATCGTGCGCACGGCACATCGGATGGGCCACCGTGCCATTGCCATTACCGACCACGGCGTTTGTCAGGGCTTCCCGGAAGCGATGCTGGCAACGGATGCCATTCGTAAAAAAGATCCGGATTTTAAGCTGATCTATGGCTGCGAAGGTTATTTTGTGGACGACATGGTCCCGGTAGTTTACGGAAACGCCACCGGCCCGTTAAGCGGCAGCTTTGTGGTGTTTGACACCGAGACAACCGGTCTTGATATTCGCACCGTGGGCCTGACCGAAATCGGTGCGGTGGTTGTGGAAAACGGAAAAATTACCGATAAGTTCAATACCTTTGTCAATCCTGGTGTGCCCATCCCGCCCAAGGTGGTGGACCTGACCGGCATCAACGACAGTATGGTGGCGGATGCACCCAGTCAGGCAGAGGCCATTAAGATGTTTGCGGACTTTGCGGCAGGCCGAACGCTGATTGCTCACAATGCCCACGGCTTTGATATGCCGATCGTGCGGCGTGTGGCAGCTGCGGCAGGTGTTCCGCTGGAAAATCCCTACATCGACTCGCTGCCCATGGCGCAGAACCTGTATATGGGTTTGCGCAGTTATAAGCTGAATGTGCTGAATGATTATCTGGAAATCGAGCCCTTCAATCACCACCGCGCGGTGGATGATGCCCTTGCTCTTGCCAAAATCTTCTGCAAAATGCTGGAGGATCTGGCCCTCAAGGGTGTGAAGACGGTTGAAGAAATCAATACCGGCCTTGCGGGCGGCAATATGGCGGTCATCAAAAAGAAGTATAACCATATTATTTTGCTTGTGCGCAATCAGCTGGGCCTTAAAAATCTGTATAAGATCGTAAGCGAAGCACACACAAAATACTTTTTCAAAAAACCCCGTATTCCACGCAGCCTGCTGAACAAGTACCGCGAGGGAATTTTGGTAGGTTCTGCCTGCGAAGCGGGTGAACTGTATCGCGCCATTGTGGAGGGACGGGAGTTTGAGACCCTCTGCAACATTGCGGAATACTATGATTTCTTGGAGATCCAGCCCCTCGGCAACAACGAATATATGCTCCGGGAGCATATGGTGGATTCCATTGAAAAAATTCAGGATTTCAACCGAACGGTGGTTCGGCTGGGCGAGACTCTCAATAAACCGGTGGTGGCCACTGGTGACGTGCACTTCCAAGACCCGGAAGATGCCGTTTACCGCGCAGTGCTTCAGGCAGGCAACGGATTTAAGGATGCGGACAATCAGCCGCCGCTTTATTACCGCACCACCGACGATATGTTGGCACAGTTCAACTATCTGCCGCCGGAAAAGGCCTTTGAGGTTGTGGTAACAAATCCCAACAAGATTGCGGATATGTGCGACGGAGGAATCCGCGCCATCCCCAAGGGAACCTTCCCGCCGTCCATCGACGGTGCGGAGCAGCAGCTGCGAGATGCCACATGGACTACCGCAAAAAAGCATTACGGTGATCCGCTGCCCGAAATCGTGGAAAAGCGATTGCAGCGAGAGCTGGATTCCATCTGCGGCCATGGTTACGCGGTTCTGTATGTGATTGCGGTTAAGCTGGTTGCGTTCTCCAATGCGGGCGGTTATCAGGTGGGCAGCCGTGGTTCGGTTGGCTCTTCTGCCGTTGCTCACTTCTCGGGTATTTCGGAAGTAAACAGTCTGCCGCCGCACTATTTGTGTCCTAACTGTAAATATAGCGAATTTATTACCGACGGTAGTGTGGCTGACGGCTTTGACCTTCCCGATAAGGTTTGCCCTAAGTGTGGCACACAGCTGATCGTGGACGGTCACGACATCCCCTTCGAGACCTTCCTTGGTTTTGAAGGCGATAAGGAACCTGATATTGACCTGAACTTCTCGGGTGAGTACCAGAGTCAGGTGCACCGATACACCGAGGAACTGTTCGGCAAGGAGTTCGTGTTCAAGGCGGGTACGGTTTCCGGTTTGCAGGATAAGACCGCTTATGGTTATGTGAAAAAATATCTGGAAG
>RCNI01000862.1_pt1 | contig 17560 bp, 20 predicted proteins | sample 2041151 | NCBI WGS metagenome assembly RCNI01 (sample SAMN09708214, study PRJNA481090) | feces metagenome | isolation source: feces | place: Antarctica: Albino Rookery | reverse complement strand
GGTATTTTTAGTTTTTAACATACATTAATTATACCAAAAAATCGCTGATGTCATAAGACTTCAGCGGTTTTTTTATGGGGAGTTTTTTTTACAGCCCCTTGTTTTATCTTAATTTCGAAATTTAGCCGATTCCACCATATATTATTCCAAATATATATACAATAGCCGTTACACCGACAAAGACATACTTGGTAACTGGTTCAAACCATTTACCAAGGGGTTTTCCAAGTCCCTTTTCTACCTGCTTACGGGCAAATCCTTTAGGACATATCCAATAGAACATAATTGCTGCAAGCAATGCTCCCATAGGAATTACATAAATTGAAACTACATCCATCCATGTGCCTACTGCATCCCCGCTTTCAATAAAGATACCTATAAGGGCCGCAATCACTCCGACTATAGCTACTGCTGTTTTACGTGAAAGTTTAAACTGTTCCTGTAAAGCTTCTATTGGCGTTTCAAACAGATTCATCAATGATGTAACTGCTGCAAAAATTACTGCAAGAAAGAATATCACTGAAAAAATCATTCCGAAAGGCATCTGTCTGAAAACTTCAGGTAAACTTATAAACATAAGCGGAGGCCCTGCTGCCGCATCAAGGTTAAATGCAAATACTGCCGGAATAACTACCATTCCTGCAAGAAGTGCTGCACAGGTGTCAAAAAAAGCTACATTTCTGGCACTGGATACAACATTAACATCATCTTGAAGATAGCTACCATAAACTATTGTACCTGACCCTGCAAGTGATAGTGAAAAGAATGCCTGTCCAAGCGCATAAACCCATGTTTTAGGATTTCCAAGTGCTGACCAGTCAGGTACAAACAGATACTCATAACCTGCTGTAGCGCCTGGCAAAGTAAATATTCTACCCATTAAAATAATAAATAAAATAAAAAACAGTGGCATCATCAGTTTATTCATTTTTTCAATACCTTTGGATACACCTAAAATCATAATAGCAAAGGTTATACCAAGGGCAAGAAGATGCCATCCTACACTGCCGAAATCAGATGCAAGTTCTCCAAAATATGCGCCCATATTCTCTGCATTCTTCAGCTCTCCCGTAAATGATGCAAACAGATACTTGAGAAACCAGCCAACCACCACAGAGTAACCTATAGCGATTCCAAGAGATCCTATAACAGGAATAAGTCCTATAATCCTGCCACCTTTGAGTCCGCGCATTTTCATAGCTTTATCAAATGCACCCAAAGGACCCGTGCGCATAGCCCGGCCAAAGGACATCTCTCCGATAACTCCGGAAAATCCGAGGAGTATAACAAAGATAAAATACGGAATCAGGAAGGCTGCTCCACCGAAAGCACCTGTTCTATACGGAAACATCCAGATGTTGCCCATCCCCACTGCTGATCCGATACAGGCAACGATAAAACCTATTCGTGTTTTGAATAAGTCACGGTTCTTTTCTAATGTTCCGTTATCTTTCATACTCTCATCTCCTTTTAAACATATTTGCTTCTTATTTTATATTACTTTCTAACAAAATACAAGTCTTTTTTTGTGTTTAAAAAACAAAAGTTCGATATTTTCGCTCTTTTACTCTGTAATCTATTATCTTTTAACCGATTTTTAACGAAACTCTACTGCTTTTCTTTGTTTCCGGATAAATAACTTCCTAATGCAGCAGCTACTGCCCCTACAGCAATAATCAAATATCCTAATTTATACATTTTCTTCATCCTTTCATCCTCCTTTTGTAAGTATAGGCACAAAATATCACTTTTTTCTTTCTTTGTCAACACCTGATTCTAAAAGTTCATTTGACACTATTCTTTTCCCATAGTATACTTTTTATTGGAATTCTAATTTAGGGAGGTATCAGAATGTTATTCTGGTTATTAATGTTGGTTATAGTGGAAATTATCCCCTTTATATTATATAAATTAGGAAAGTATTACTTGCAAAATCCGAATCTTGATCGAAACGCACGATTTACTATAAAAACCAAAAGGTCTACGCTTAACGATGAAATATGGGAATATACACATATGCTCCATGGTTCAATTTGGACAAAAGCCGGTTTTAATTTGCTTGCAATTGTTGCATTATCTATGATACTTGTTATTGCACAGAATACACATGTAATTCTTATTACCTCACTTGGTATTCTTGCATTTGAACTATTTATCCTTGCCCGCGGTTTCTTTGTAATTCATAAAAATCTCAAAAGAAATTTTGATTGCGAAGGTAATAGACTGGAAGTAGAAGAACCTGTAAGAAATAAAGATTTGTACTTATAAATTCATAATGAAAAATGCGACTTCAAAAGTCGCATTTTTTTCGCCATTATAATATTATTTTTTAGAGTTCAAATAAAGAGTCAATCGGCTTTTCCTTACCGTTCTATACTTGATGTACTTATCATACCTCTTTACGATAATCTTTTCTGTAACCTTATCACACTTCGTATTCTTTAGGAATAAATTTGTTTATAAGATATTTAAATTCTAAGCATGCTAACAGTACAATAGGACCTCCTGTTATGGCAAAACTGTATAATGCCGGACTTTGTCCCTTTGAAAATCCCAGTATTCCTATAATCTCTAAAGCTAACCCTGCATAAAAAGCAATACTTACACAGAGGACAGAATACTTCTTTATTGCATGGCCTGATTTCTCATAAACTTCATCTGATGAAATTCTTGTACCAAGGGAAAATAAAGGAATTCTGCTACAACTATCTAAGATAAATGCAAGCACCAGACATAAAGAGCCTACAATTATAGCAATGTTATATCCTTTCATGCCTTCATCTGTCATCAGATTTTTTACTCCTGCAATAGCAGCTACAAGCCACATCAGACCGATATAGAATTCTGATTTGATATGTATTTTCACCTTAATTCACCTCATTAATAAGTTGTTTCGCCCATATCCTTCAGGAACGCTTTATATCCTCTTACTGCTTCGTAAATATCTGTTTTGCTTGCAATTTCCATAGGTGCATGCATGCAGAGAAGTGCGATACCGCTATCGATTACTTCCATTCCGTATCTTGCCATAATCCACGCGATTGTTCCACCGCCACCTGCATCAACTTTACCAAGTTCTGCAGTCTGGAAATGAATATCGTTATCTGCAAATACTTTTCTAAGTTCAGCAATGTATTCAGCATTGGCATCACTTGAACCGTTTTTTCCGCCTGAACCTGTGTATTTGTTAAATACCGGACCTCTTCCAAAATATGCAGAGTTTTTCTTTTCAAATACATCACTATATAGTGGATCAAATGCTGCACTTACATCAGAAGATAACATCTTTGAATTTTGTAAAGTTCTACGAAGTGAAAGATCAGAGTTAAATCCTAAAAGACTTAATACTTCTGCCGTAGCATTTTCAAAGAAACGTGACTGCATTCCGCTTGCCCCGTAACTTCCGATTTCTTCTTTATCAACTAAAATGCAGCATGAAGTTCTCTTTGGTGTTTCTTCCATTTCAAGAATTGCAAATAATGATGTAAATGCACAGATTCTGTCATCATGCCCATAAGCAAGAACCATACTTCTGTCAAATCCAAGTTCTCTTGCTTTTCCTGCCGGTACAATTTCAAGTTCAGCTGAAAGGAAATCTTCCTCTTCAACATCATATTTTTCTTTTAATAATTTAAGTACATTTTCTTTTACTGCTTCTTTTTCTGCACCCTTAAGCGGTTTGCTTCCAATCAGAAGATCAAGATTTTCACCTTCAATTACCGTAGCGGCTTTCTTTTCCAGCTGCTGTCTTCCAAGGTGAATAAGAATATCAGTAATAGTAAATACAGGATCTTTTTTATCTTCACCAATATTTACATCTGCCTTTGTTCCGTCTTTTTTAACGATTACACCATGAATTGCAAGTGGAATAGTTACCCACTGATATTTTTTGATTCCACCGTAATAGTGTGTATCAAGGTAAGCAAATCCTTCCTGTTCATAAAGCGGATTCTGTTTTACATCAATGCGAGGTGAGTCAATATGTGCACCTAAGATGTTCATACCCTTTTCAAGAGATTCTTCACCTATATGATAAAAAGCGATAGTCTTTTCATTGTATACTGCGTAGACTTTATCTCCCGCTCTTAATTCTGAAAAAGTACTAAGTGGCTTATATCCTGCTTCTTCTGCCATTTTAATTGACAGACGCACGCTTTCTCTTTCTGTTTTTGCAGCATCAATACAACTCATATATCTTGCTGCCACAGTTTCCATTTCGCATAACTGCTCATCAGTGTAAATTTCCCATAGGTTTGTCATTTCCATAGTCTTTTCTCCCTTTCTATAACTTGTTTTCTCTAAACATCCTCATCATTTCACCCGTAAGGCTGAGACCATCATCTTCAGTGTTCATATCTTCACGTTTTACCCATTCCGCAACCGATAGTTCTTCTTTGTCCATAATTATACAGTCATCACCATCCACTTCACAGATAAAACCTAAAAGTAAATCGCAGTCTGTTCCCCACGGCTGACTTTTATAATAACGTATATTTTTTACACGGAGTCCGACTTCTTCCATAACCTCTCTTGCAACGGTTTCCTCTGCTGTCTCTCCGATTTCTGTAAATCCGGCAATCAGTGCATATCTCTTGTATGTTCTTCCGCTGTACTTTGTAAGCACGATTTTGTTACCATTTGTAACGGCAACAATTACAGCAGGAGAAATTTTGGGATATACACGATTTCCACATTGATTACAGCACATCATTCTTTCTTTATGGTCATGATGCATTTTTTTACCGCATCGTCCACAGTACTGGTTGTCTCTGTACCACTGATACAGATGAAAAGCTGTATACAGAGCAAAAACAAAAGGCTTATCCTCTACATAACGAAGGCTTCTTACGGGTACACATTGAAGTCCGGAAATCTCCGGCATATCCGGATAAAGAAAATATTTTTCTTCATTTATGCAGAAAAGATATTGTAATTTCTCACAATCAAAATTCTCTGCTAAAGGAAGCTTCGGAATTTCAACGTCATATACATACACACTTTCACCCTCAAAGCAGAATACTTTATCACTTTTATCCGCAACGATTTCCGTATAGTGATTATAGAGTTTCCTATTTTCCAGCTCCTGTATCATTTTTCACCTCTGCTGTAAATTAATCATATATACTATAGATTATACTCTTTACAACTGACCTTTTCAACTTGATAATCGGAAACCAAACGTATCTTTATTTACTGATTACTCGTCTTCTTCATCTTCTTCATTATCTTCTTCATCATCGATATCTGTTTCCTGACTCTCCTCTTTATCTTCTGCAGCTTCTTCCGCATCAATTCTGTCTTTCTGGGTCAAAATCTGCTGTGCCTTTTCCGGAGAAATCATATCACGGTTCTGCTCAATAAACTGAATAACATTTTCTCTTGATGAATCTTCAAGAAAGTCTTCAAAATCGTCTCTGTCTTCAAATTGTCCGAACATATATGAACCCAGACTCTGAGACGCTTTCTTTGCATTTTCAACGTCTGCCTTTATTCCTTTAAGATATACCGTCTTTGTTCCTTTTGTACTTCTCAGAAGTTCCGTTTTGATTTTCTGTTCTGTCTCCGGTCCTCCTTTGAGAGCTGCATAACCTATAAGGACAATTTCCTGATTCTCCTTATTCCTTACACTGAAAATTTTCCAGAATTCTTCTATGGACTTACCCTGATACAGTTTCATTTCTTCTTCAGATAGAGTATTTCCATAAGACGATACGCTTACGATTTTACCGTTTCTATTCAGTTCAATCTGAATGCTCTCAGTACCGTCTACAGAAACCGTCGCATAAGCTTCTTTAGCAAACTGTGGCAATCCAATTGTACCGAGACAAATTAAAATAGCCGCTGCAATTGCTGTAATTCTCTGAAGTGTTGATCGTTTAATTCTTTTAGGGTTCTCTTTACCGGTAAATGGAAGAATTACTCCCGATTCGTTTTTCTTTTCTTCTTTGTAAAAATCTTCTTCGAGGAAATATATTTTCTGTCCTTCCTCACTACCATCTTTTTTCTTTATTCTATAAACAATCCCCTTTTCGTCCATAACCAGACAATAATTTTCTTTAACATCTAAAATAATCCCTTTATAGTACATCTTTACACCTCGTTCCTGAAACAAACTCCATAAGCCCCGGAAACTTCTTTACGAAAATAAGCATCGAGGCGAGGATAAAATGCTTACTTCCCTTTACAATCTTTTCTGTTACCCCCGCAACTCTTGCAACAGCACGAACTGGTAACTTTTTCTTATGATATGTCTGTATTACTGTTTCTTCATCATCAGCAGCTTTCCTTGCAATCTCTATTGCATTTTCTTTCGTATCTTTATGTTTTGGCGCTTCATCTGCAAGTGTTTCGAGAGTAAGTCCGAATTTAAAAAGTTCCGTTTTATATTGAAGGATTTCCTCATTTAAGGAATTTCTTTCCCCCAACGTATCTTCTGGAAAATCCTGTCCACTTTCGTAAAGCGCATCTAACGACTCTGTCTCCGGTCTTTCTTTCTCTTTTCGCAGATAAGTTTTTAATCTGCTTTCTATAACAAGCTTTGCAAAGGACAGAAATTTTCCTCGCTCAGAATTATATTTTTCCACACTCTCAACAAAAGCTGAAAGCGCAATACTGAACTCTCCATCATTTTCAACAGAAACATATTGCCCTGTCAGATTGCTTGTGGTTCTGATAATAAAAGGCATATGTCTTTTTACAAGATTATCTATATTTTCAATGGTTATTTGTTCACCTGGAATCACTTTTTTCCCTTCTTTCTATATAAAGTGATTATATACTATACCGCATTATTTTGCGATAACAGATTCACAGAATCAATACCGCCAAGTTCAAAAATTTTTTCAATAACCTTGTTGCTTTCACTATCTCTGACATTAACTTCATAAACAAGTTCAAAGGAATCACTCATTACATTCTTTGCCTTGATTCTGCTGCCTTCCATATGTCCGACAATACTCTGTATATGATCCAGATCCGTATCACTTCCTCTTACAATTAACAGCATCTGGCGTACTGCAGTTTCACTGCTCTTTGTAACAATCATGACAATAGCGAGTAAAAGGCTTCCAACAATACCTACCATATAGCTCTGAGTCGCCGCTGCAATTCCGACAGCCATACTCCATACGACAAAACCGATATCTCTCGGATCTTTTATATTGGTACGGAATCTGACGATAGAAAGTGATCCAAGCATTCCTAATGACAATGCCAGATTAGACTGCACAAGATCCATTAAAATTGTAGATACAAATGCAATGATTACCAGTGTAACAGCAAACTTTGGCTGATAGCTCTGTTTTGTATGTGCAAAACGGTATGCAAAATATACAATCAATGACATGAAACCTGCAAGGCATAAGGTGATAAGAATTTCACTTGTCCCCATATTTCGTGTCATAATATTAAAAAGTTCATTCATCTTCGTTTCAAATAAATTTTCCATAATTCCTCCTATGCTGCCTGTGTTTCAGGTGCAAGAATATTTACACCATGTATTCCTTCAAGAGTATTTAATCTTTTCAGTAATCTTTCTTCTTCTTTTTCTTTTACATGAAGCTCATACACCAATTCGAAAGTATCTTCAAATATATTTTTTGACTGCACACTTACACCATGAATCTGATGAAATACTTTCTGTACACTTTCAATCTGCGGGTTCTCACCTCTTACTACAACCATACAGCTATTAGAGCGTTTTAGTCTCTTACCGGTCACCGTAAGAAGAATAAAGAGCACAACTGCACACATCGTTCCTGCAAAATATGCTCCTGTCGCTGATGCTATGCCAATGGATAAAGCCCAGAATACAAAGCCCAGATCTCTCGGGTCTTTAGTGTTCATTCTGATTCTGCAAATAGAAAGAGAACCCAGAACTCCAAGTGAAAAAAGCGGATTGCTTTGTACAAGGTCAAGTAGCACAGTTGAAATGAACGCAAGCATAACAAGTGCAATATTAAACTTCCGGTTATAGCTTAACGCATTATGACTCAATCTGTATGTTACGGCCATAAGTAGGGAAATTAACAGAGTAAATCCCAGACTTATTATAAACATCATCTCAGGCGTACTCCCTGAAAGATTTACAGCTACATTGGCAGAATCCGTATTTTCTGCCATAACGTTAAATAATTTATTTATCATTTTATACCCCCTAATAATAATATTCCTTTAAAAGACTTCTTGATGTACCGAACTTGCTTGGCGGATTTCTTGTCAAATCGCAATTGACAAGTACCTCCTGAATCTGCTTAAAAAGAAATCGGTCATATTTTATTTCAAGAATCGTATCTTCTTTCGGCATTGCTGATTTAAAATTCAGTTTGTGCGAAAATAAGTCATAATTAAAATCACAATATCGCAAATTATTGTCCATGGTTATTCTTGTATTAAAGTTCTCATGAGTATATGCTCTTCTGTCATATTCAATTAAGGAAACCGGTCTGTAAAGACGGGTAGCCATTAAGTCATAAGCATACTTTGCAGTACTGCTATCATAATTAAGAAGTGCTGAATAATCACAATTTAAAATGCGCTTGGCATCTTCTCTTTTAATCACAAGACTTTCTTTCAATTCTTTTCCATAACTTTTTCTTTTCATCTCAAATTTTACTTTCTTGTCATCGGGATGGTACACTCTCATTCTGATTCTCTTTTTCTCAGGTGCACCGGTTTTTTTATCTATATAATCATCATTGGTAATACTATCAAAGTATACACTGCGGACTGTATATCCGTTATATCCACCGTATGCATCAGGTGTGAGAAGCTGATTCAATGCATAAAGCAGGTAAATCCTGTCTTCAAGTGAAATAAGGTATTTCGCTTCCCTCCTTGAAACCGATAACAAATCAGATTTATTTTTCTTCATATAAAAATCCTCCGTTTTCGTTCTCACTACATAATACGAAGGATTTCTTTTTTTTCGGTACCTTTTTGAAAAAATCAAAATATTTATTTTTAATTTTGCATAGAAATTTAGGTCAGATGATTTTCATTATAGATAGTCCCTTATGATTTTCACTTTTATCCATATACGATTTCCCGGCGTCAAATTTATTTATCAACTGACTTTAGCAATGCTGTCTGTATTGAAATCAATGATAAATCTGAATTTCTGATATTCTTTTCTTTATATCGTCTATCTGTAATCCGCTTTATATTGACATTCTTCGACCTTTTATATTTTTCTTGTTGCAGAGCTCAAAATGTGAAACCAGAGCTACGTAAGATTGCTATCAAACAGACAAAGCTTCTTAAAGTAGCATAAAACAACTTACAGTTTAACATTGGTACTTAGAGTGTTTTGAATTTACACACAAAAAAGGACTTGACCCGCTTATGCGTATAGATTCAAGCTAAAATGAATAAAAAGCATGCTCTATGATACCCCACTGTAACAATTTCTTATTTCTCTATATTATTTTTCACGTTCTACGTAATAAAATGTGACAAAAGTAGAACTATACGGAAAAGATTTCATTCTTCCTCTTTTTTCTACTAATAATACCTATTTTTATACATAAATTCACTGCATATATTCAATTATTGTGAAAACCTTTCATAGACTTTAAAAAATTGTCACATTTAAAGTCCAATCTCATAAAATCACTTTGTTTCCCCATGCCGATATAAAAAGAGCTGTCTGTAGCAACTTGGCTACATAACAGCTCTTCTCTCGTACTAACTCTGTCCTGACAAATTACGACATATTCCGATGCCGTTATAAACCACATCCGATATCCTTGTGATTAAGGTCACCGTATAATGCATAGGTCAGGCATTTCAGTCCTCCATGACAGATTTCCGAATGCTCGCACTCTGAACAATCTTCCGGAATTTTACTGTCTCTCAGGTCTTTTAATACAGGGTGATTAAAATAGAGGTCACTCATATTTTCTTTTAAAACATTACCAACGACAACAGGCATTCTCCTGCATGGAACAAGGTCACCGTTCTCCATTACGGTAAGCAATGTATCTCCCGCTGTACAGCCATAAGCAAAGTCGTCAGTCATCTGGAATTGCAAGGCTCTATACATAGATACTCTTATACGGTTTTTCTTTTTCCTTTCCAGACGTTCTTTTTCTTTACACATAATCTGAAGATACTCTTCTGTCTGTTTCTGACTTAAAACAAGACTAAAATCTTCATTATCGCCTAATGGTATATAACGATCAGACCACACATTATCTACATTATAGCGCTGTGCGTATCTTACAACCCTGGGAAACTCTCTGTAATTTAAACTTGTAGCAGTAAAAGATATTGATGTGAAAATATCATTTCTTTTCAGATTTTCAATGCCTTTTGCAATCTGCTTATACGTTCCTTTCCCCCGTATGTAATCATTGGTCTTCCTTCCGCCTTTCAGGCTTACCTGCACATAATACGGATTATAGGATTTGATTCTTTCTGCCATCGCCTGATCAATCAATACTCCGTTAGTAAGAATAGAAAAAGAAATGTTTTCCTGATCCTCTTTTATCAGGTCAAGAATCTTAAACAGATGGAGATTACAGAGAGGCTCTCCACCTGTGATATTAATGTGCCCTGCCATATCAAGTTTTTGTAACAGTTCTTTAAACTGAATATATATCTTTTCCAGACTTTCATAAGGAAGCTGAACAGGTACATGATTTTCCTGATAGCAATGTCTGCATTTCAAGTTACAGTTTTCACTTAAATGCCACTGCATAACAAATCTTTCTACCACGATCCGCCGCCTCCGCAGGAAGAACAACCACCACCGGAAGACCCTCCTCCGCCGCATGACGAAGTAAAGGAGCCGCCGGAACTTGTTCTTTCCGGATATTCCACATGACTATAGAAAGTGTAATATGCTCTGTCACTTGAATAGTCAAAAGTTCCCATGTTCATTTCTTCCATAGGTATATCTTCAAATTTCTTTATCCATGTCTTGGAAATTTCAAGAGCATAAGTATATGGAAGAATATCATAGAAATATTCATGATTTTCGGATACTAACTGTTCCAGTTTCTCTTTTTCTACTTTATTCAAAAAGTTTCTGAAACCTGAAATTCTTGCAACGATTTGTTCACCATACTGTGTCTTTCTTTTCATGAAAATAGTAAAGAACAGATTTACAAATATGCATACAAAGGAAACTGCGTATAGCGGCCACCATTTAGGGTTCATATCCTCGATAATGAAATAGCCGACAAAATTGCATAATAAGCATTACAACAGTTTGTATAATGGAAATTATCATTTTCTTTGTTGCTTTTTTATCATGAACAAGATCTTTTGTTTCGGTTTTTAATTTTTCGTCTACCTTATCAAACGCTTTATACAGTGTTTTGTGCTCACTTATAATTACCTGATTACCGGTAATAAACAGTCTGTCATATACGATTTTCTCCATTGATGATAATGGTTTCACTTTTTTTATTCTTTCCGGATATAATTCCAGTTCCTTCTGATATTCTTCTTTAAGTCTGTTATATTCGGCTTCAAGTTCTTCAATGCCTGCACGTCTTTCCTCTTCATTATCACTTAAGATTTTGATGTAGCCACCATCAACAAGCGCATCTGATACTTTTAAGAACTTATTGATGTTTGTTTTTAACGTCTTCGTCTTATTTGTTTTAAAGAGGTATGCCATCATTGATTTCGCATTACTGTCAAGGTCTTCATCTGCATCTTTTAGTTTTTTTACTTTGATTACGCGTTTATCCAGCATTTCCTCAACGCTACGCGGAGGCAGAGGCTTTGTATATAGATTGGTAACCTGTATGTTCTTGTCTTTGTCGTTTAAATCGTCAATACGAATATAGCCCTTGGCTGCAAGCTGAACAATCAATGCAATAGTCAGTTTCTTCTTGGATTTATTTCCATAGATATAACCTACCTGAGCTGCATTCAGATTATCAGGAGGATAAAACTCTACAGTCTTAGGCTGTTTTTTGTATTCCTTTCCATACTTTCTCCAAACTATAATCGTATAAATCGTAGCCCCTATAATCAGTAAAACAATGATGAAGGATTCCCATCCGTAGTTCCAGCTTCCCCCGACAAAATAACCATCAGGGAGTTCTATATCCACGGTTAAAGATTTATCCAGGGTTTTCTTATAATATGTGGAATACTCATCGAAATCACGTGTACCGTCCTGTGTGTTGTAGTAGTCATCAGCATAGTATTCTTCACGCTGAGCATCCATATATTTTTCCTGATTGAATTTTGCGTACAGAGTATTGTCCTTTACTTCATAGTCAACATACTCTGTCGCACTCTGAGATCTGTTCTTATCCATGAAAAAGTTTATCTTGTAGTCTTCAATGCTTTTAGGCATATTCAACTGTATCGAGGCATTTTTAATCTCGGTGCCCCAATAATCCCCATATCAAAGTTTTTAAAAGGATCGCGCCCCATATCATATGTATACTTAATTACATATTGCTTATATCCTACCGGAACATAAGCATCAGGATCTCCGATTTTAATTCTTGCTTTTTTCTTTACCTTATCAACAGAATATGGATCCGTGGTGCACTTTAAATCGGTAATTTTGGATTTTCTTTTAATTGTATCTCCATCTTTTCCGGTGTATTCCATCCATTCCGGTGTGAATTTAAAAAGTCCATGATGATATGCCGATGTCCAGTCAACCGTAATGGTTTCCGTTACAAACACCTTGTTGTCTTCCTGAACATCTAAAGCTACATCATAAGCCTCAATAGTAAATCCGTCTGCCTGCTTCAGATTTTCTGTACCATCATCAAGAAAGTGTCCTATTCCGGTAATCAGAAATCCTGATATTATTATAAATAAGTAGATGAACCAAAATCCTCTTGCAACAGATTTTAAACATCTTGTACACTTTTCTATTTTCATTAGAATTCCACCTTAACATTCTGTCTTTCGTCTTCGTTAATATTAAACATAGACTTTTCTTTAAGCTTCATCATCTTAGCAACTAGATTACTTGGAATCATTTCTACTTTATTATTAAATTCCTTTACTACAGCATTGTAATACTTCCTTGACTGTGCAATTTCCCCTTCAATATTGCTGAGTTCCATGCTCAATTGCTGGAAATTTTCGCTTGCTTTTAAGTCAGGATATTCCTCTGCAAGTGCCATAATATTATTTATGCTCTTTGACAAAAGTGCATTCTTGCTCATTTTTTCTTCAGCAGATAAAGAATTGTATGTATTTCCTCTTAATTCTACAATTTCCTTAAGTGTCTCTGATTCATGTTTTGTGTAACCTTTAACAGTTTCCACAAGATTAGGAATCAGCTCCCATCTCTTTTTCAGATAAACGTCCATAGTAGCAAAAGCTTCATCAACAGAATTTTCCAATCCTACAAGCTTATTGTGGGTGATTAAAATATATAACCCTATTAGCACTACTAAAACAATTACGATAATAATACCTATCCCCATTTTATTTCTCCGTTCTTTGTTTTATTTTCGATAAAGAATTATCAGACTATTCCTCAAATAGTATACTTTTAGTTTTTTGTATGTCAAGAAAAAGGTACAGTGAAGGAACTATAATTGTGATTAAAGTGTAAAAATCCATCTGCCATTAATAATCCGCATATAAGTTTAAGTTACTCCGTGGTTGATGTAGATTCCTTAAACGATTATAATTAGAACATATACAAAAGCGGATGACAGCTATATAGAATCTCAATATATTATAAATGCAACCAGTGGTTGACATATTGAATAGTGCTGATTGGTAGTATGCAACCTGAAAAAGAAATAAAATATATGCAGAACAATAACATAGGAGGATATAATAATGATTTTTTCAGACAAATTAATACAGCTTCGTAAAAAGGCTGGTTAGTCACAGGAAGAATTAGCAGAACGGATGAAGGTTACAAGACAATCCGTTTCAAAATGGGAAGGTGCACAGTCCGTTCCTGATATAGAAAAAATAATCCAGCTTTCAGAATTATTTGGTGTAAGTACAGATTATTTGCTAAAAGCCAGCGTCAAAGACACAGGAACTCCAGGCACACCTGATAATATATCAATAAACCGCCGTGTCTCTATGGAAGAGGCAAATGCCTTTCTTTCTGTAAAAAAAACAACATCTAAAGCAATAGCACTGGGAACTTTCTTATGTATCGTATCACCTATATGTTTATTGATATTAGGCGCAATTAGCGAAGTCCCTGCATATGGTCTGCCAGAAAATGTCGCTACAGGAACCGGAATGATTGCTCTCCTTCTTATCGTAGCAATAGCAGTATCCTTATTTATTTCAAGCGGAAAAAGAACAGCAATATATGATTTTTTAGAAAAAGAAGTATTTTATACTGAATCAGGTGTTGAAGAAATGGTTTCAACACTAAAAGAACAATATAGCAAAGCTTATAAAAGAAATAATATAATCGGAACAGTTCTTTGTATTACAGCTCTTACCCCTCTTTTTGCAGGAACAGTTTTCAATGATCAAAATGATTTACTATTGATTATTATGCTTTGTTGCTCTTTTATCATTGCAGGTATCGGTATAGTTTTCTTTATCAGAAGCGGTATAATATGGGCAAGCTACGAGAAGCTTTTACAAGAAGGAGACTATTCAAAAGAGAAAAAGGAAAATCCGTCTTTTGAATACACCATTTATACTGCATATTGGTTAATAACTACCGCAATATATTCAGGATATAGCTTTTCCACAAACAATTGGGGATATAGCTGGATTATCTGGGTAGTTGCAGCCGTAGTATTCCCTGCTATAGTTTTAATTACTAATTTGCTTAACAAACACAAATAATAACAGCAAAATCCATATTGCACCCTACAACTTTTAAAGGTATACTTGTTTTATATAGGAGAAACTATCATGAGCGATTTTAAAATATGGGATAGTCACGTACATCTCTTTCCTCCTGAAGTTTATCAGAACTGGGAAACTTATGCAAAACGTGACAAATGGTTTGCCCTTTTAACAAAGAAACCGGAAAACGGAAAAGGAACAGAAGAAGCCTGGGCCAATGCTGAGGAAGCTCTGGAATGTGCCGATACAGCCGGCATCTATGGTCTTGTCATGCAGGGCTGGTACTGGAATGATGCAGGACTTATGCAACTCCATAATGACTATATGGCAGAAATGATGGAACGTCACCCTGAACGACTGAAAGGCTTCATTTCCATCAATCCGAAATTTAAAGAAAAAGCTATTGCTGAAATTGAAAGGTGCGTAAAACTGGGTTTTGAAGGTATCGGTGAGCTGGGTCCCGGAGGTAACGGATATGATTTCAATGATCCTGATTTTCTAGATGTCCTTGCCTGCGCAGAACACTACAGACTGCCTGTCTGCATTCATTGTGGAGAGCCTGTAGGCCATCAATATCCTGGAAAAGATCTGACGAGCCTTGCCCCGTTACCAGAAATTATAAGGAAACATCCCGATTTAAAACTGATTCTTGCCCACATGGGCGGAGGACTTCCTTTCTATGAAATGAATCCAAGGTATAGAGGCCGTTTTAATAACGTATATTACGATACAGCTGCAAATCCTCTGCTCTATGGCATCGAAAGTTTTCGTGCTGTTATTACCTTGATAGGAGCAGACAGGCTGCTTTACGGAAGTGATTTTCCACTTCTTCTCTACCCTTCAAAATTACGTAAAATGGATCTGACTATGTTTTTAGAAGATATAAAAAATAATGCAGGATTAACTTCTGAAGAGTGGAAAAAAGTTATGGGAAACAATCTTATAATTTTTTTATCAGAGAAAAAAGAGTAAACATATAAGCTTACTCCTTTCTTTTTTATTTCTCAGGTTTTGTATTGCCGATTTTCTCTATGGTATCTTTTCGTATTTCTTCTCTTAACGCTTTAAGGTAGTCAGAGAATTCCACTTTATCATCTGCATAGGTTAAATTAAGTTTATATTCTCTCGGTATCCATGTCGATAAATCCGAAATATTATGCTGGATTAAGGCTTCCAGACTATCTATGGATTTAAACACTTTTGCTTCAAGCGTTTTTCTTTCTTCCATCTCCTCAAAAAGTTCTTTCATTTCTTTTGCATAACTCTCAGGGAGTTCCGATACCCATTTGAAAAGGAGTTCTTTTTCAATTTCTTCATGAGATCTATGGTTGGAATATCACCTGTAAAGCACTCTCCCAGGTCGTGAATAATGCACATTCTGATTACTTTATCCATATCCACTTCCGGGAACTCATCACGCATAAAAAATGCCATAAGCGTCATCATCCAGCTATGCTCTGCTACACTCTCATGTCTTCCAGTTGCTGTATAACAATGGCGTGTAGTATCTTTTAATCTCTCTGCAACATTTAATGCATCTAATAATTTTCTTGCGTTCATTTTTCCTCCTTATTTTCTTATATACTATTAAATACTTTTCTTGTATAAAATAAACGAATATGCAATTATCAATAAAGTAACTACTGCAAATGTCGCAAATAGTAACCGGATTTCTGTACTGTGTAATGTCTATGGTGTTTAATGCCAACAGTATAGTTTTGATGATTCTTAGATCTATAGTTTCCCAAAATAATAAAGAATACGCCTGCAATAAACATTGCTACTTTTGTTATGTTAAATTCCATATCCAAAGACAACACCATAAGAGATAATGGAAAAATTGCCAAAACAATTAGAGCAATGGTGAGGCTCCCACCAATCCGGTAAAATTGGACCAGCCCATATTTAATAATGAGCGTGCAACTTAGCAGAGTCTTACTTGACCATTTTCTGACGACCATTACTACAACAATTAGATTAACGAGTCCCAACACAAAGGGCAAAAGAATTAGAAAGGTTTTAATTCAATCATATCGCCCAGAATAAGAAAAAAGTATAGGCAACAAATACATATACTGTCAGAATCAGGCATGTTATTTTATGTTCTCCCTGTTCCACTCTGCTTTCTCTCTGTTTTTTCGAACCAGCCAAAGCACCAGCCAAACCACAGCAACAGGAAACGCAAACTATGACAGGATAACTGCACCGGCTCCTACAGAATTCAACGCAGAATCTCGTAGAAAAAAGCTCCATATTCCACCGCCAATGAATAGGAATACCACAAAGGAAATCCATCTCAAAAACGCTATCTGACATTGCTTTGACGTTGCCGGCTGCTTTGGATTGTTTAATTTTCTTTCAATCTTTGATTTTAATTCTTCGCTTAGCTGCCGTTCATTTTTTCCAGTTTTTTATCTCCGATTCTTTGTGCATATTCGGACATCAGCAGATGATAATTCATCTATTCGACTGACGTTTTTGATTGCAGATTTATTTCTTTCAATGTTTTTCCGGCATCCTCCCAGCGTTCTTCTTCCAGAGGGGCATAGAAATGATTCATCTGTATTGCATTTTTTGCTGTTTTTGCTAGTGCCAACGGGCGCCATCGCTTTAGCTCATTTTCAAAATTGCCAAAATCATGTTCCCGCTGGTACTCTCGGATACAGGGATTTATCTTTTGAGCAAACCACTCATCAAACTTGATTGGTAATAGAAGTCATGCCAGAAACACTATAACAGCTATTAATTGAAATAGCCAGACGACATTACTCGGAAACGAAGCGAAAAGTACACATGT
>RCNI01000861.1_pt1 | contig 17628 bp, 13 predicted proteins | sample 2041151 | NCBI WGS metagenome assembly RCNI01 (sample SAMN09708214, study PRJNA481090) | feces metagenome | isolation source: feces | place: Antarctica: Albino Rookery | reverse complement strand
AAATATCTTGACCGAATCGGTGTAATGTGCCAATATATCCACTCAGATGTTGATACTCTAGAACGAGTTAAGATTCTGGAAAACCTACGCAAGGGAGCCATTGATGTATTGGTTGGTGTAAACTTGCTGCGCGAAGGATTGGACTTACCGGAAGTATCTTTAGTAGCCATTCTTGATGCTGACAAGGAAGGATTTTTACGTTCCACCCGTTCCTTGACACAAACTGCAGGACGTGCGGCACGTAATGTCAACGGTAAGGTAATCATGTATGCAGACCAAATAACACGATCAATGCAAGAAACGATTGATGCCACCAACTACAGAAGAGAGAAACAATTAAAATACAACAAAATACACCATATTGTCCCACAACAGATTAAGAAAAGCACTGATACGGCTTTATCACAAAATAGTAACAAGGCATATATTGAAGAAGAACATCAACAAATGGTTGCAGATCCAATCGTAGATTATATAAGCAAACCGGAAATTGAAAAGATGATAAAAAAGACAAAGGCTGCCATGCAAAAAGCTGCGAAAGAATTAGACTTTTTAGAAGCAGCCCGTCTACGTGATGAAATGTTTATGTTAGAAAAACGATTAAAGTAAATACCACTTTAATCGTTCAATAAATCATTCAATAATTTTTCAAAGAAACCACGATAAGAAGTCAAATCCACCCTACCCGTCAATTTCTCTTTCTTGTTTATATCAATAACCCTCTGAGTCAGCCATTGAGCCATTTTATAACGAACATTACCATCAGAACAACAATCATTGATTTTCACAGCCCAAGCATAAAGTTCTGCATCACCGACTTTTTCCTCATTCCACTTTTCTTCTACCAGATTGATAAATGTTTTCCAATCTCCCAACTTTTCTGCTGCATTTATCCGGGCATTACGAGCGATAGACTGCCATCCTTCCACCTTTTCTTTTTTCAGACGCTTAACGTACAATTTAAACCCTTCTTCATCAAAATGATTGTCCTTTACAAAACTTTCGGCTTTTGAAATCCATAATTCAGAAATTTTGCTTTTGACAGTCTTCTCACCATACAATTTACTCAATTCATCTCTATGGGATAAAACATAATCAAAAAATACTGAATCAACATTCACTACATATTTATTAAAAAAATCCCAATATCTCTTTTCTCCCAAACATTTAGGGGTCATTTCTCCCAAATATTTCATCGTCATTCGCGAAGCGGCTTGCAGATAACCGGCTCGTGCCAAAGTCTTGATATAATCCTCTATTGTTGTTTGTGAACGATCGCCTTGTCCATATCTTGCCGCCAACCCTGCCAATCCTCTACCTGAAACCACTTTATTGGCTTCATTCAATAAATCTGCTGCATCTTCAACGCGTTCCAAACGATGTAGCTCACGTCCATTACCATCAGCAAAAATCAGACTAGCGCCATTATTTGCCCTGGAAATATTAACAAAATGTTCATCAAAAAAATCAGTGACCTCTGGGTCTGCAAATACATTCTTCACCAATTCCTGATGAATCCTACCCTCCATATAATTATCAATAAAAATAAACTTACCCTCGTTTTTCGCTTGAGCAATTGCATCTGCATCGCTTAATTCCTGCCAGGAAATACCTTGAGCTTTTTTCAAGGCTTCTGCTCCATATTTCAAGAAAACCTCAGAAGTACAAGCTCCTTCTGCCTTATAAATAAGTTTGCCGTCTGTATTCAGATACATAAAGGCTGGTGCTTCTTTTATTCCATACTTCTGAATTAAATCAGCAACCTCACGCATCTCCACACGAAGATTTATAAAATGCTGGTTATAAAAATCCGCAACCTGATTAAGTGTAAACACATTCTTATCCATTAGAAGTGAAGCCTGAACAGTTGCATCTGCAATATCAATGAAAATATATTTTCCATCCTTCATTGCCAACATTCTCGCATCTTCCAAATTGACATCAACAAATCTCAATGAGCGACAATTCCTTTTTTTTATTCTTGCAAGTTCTTTTGCTTCCTCTAATTCTTCCAGCAATCGCTCTGTATGTACCCTCACTTCTCCTGGACTGACAATCCCCACCAAATCCCCATAAGGCATGAAAAAAGCATATGCCGGATAAGCATATAACATCAAACGAGGCTCGAATGCTCTACCCTGCGGAGTATCCATATCAATACGGATGGCAACCACACTTCGCGAAAGATAATTCATCAACTCCTCATCGCTCTTTATTCTTTGATCCACCTCTTGCCCTACATTGCCGACCTGAACCATAACCAACTTGTTTTCTCGAGCCGCCAACATACTGGCCTGCTCCCAAGTAAAAGGTTGGAACAAAGAAGAAACGGGTTGGGCTATAATAAGCCCGCACCCCATGTAAATGCCTATTATAAGGCTGAAAATATACTTTTTCATAATAACACCATCCATCAATGGAAGTGATACGAAGTTTATATTACTAAGATTATTTGCTTGCAGAAGATTTCCCCTCTTCTACTACAGGCTCCTGCATAATATGTTTTGCGTAATTATAGCCCAATGCATCATAACGCTGAGTCAACAACTTCGCACGTTCCAAAAAGTTATTATAATCTTTTTTATCTAAATTAGTCCATCCTACTTCAGACAATGCAGCCAAACGAGGTAACAACATGTATTCTGCATGGCTGAAAGTTGCTACATATTCAGTCCACAAATTAGCTTGGACACCAATTACTTTTTCTTGTTGCTCCGATGTCAAACCTTCTGTTGGATCCAAACTATATACTTTAGCTACATCCACAAAACCTCCTATTCCAAAAGGTTCGTTCTCTATATCTTTAGACTGGTAATAATCAAAATATACATAATCATTAGGAGTCATCACTACATTATTTCCTTTTTGAGCAGCCAAAATACCACCTTTTTTACCTCTCCAGGACATTACTGTTGCAGTCGGAGAAACTCCACCTTCCAATATTTCATCCCAACCGATAATCTTTTTACCTTTAGTTTTTAAGAATGCCTCTATTCTATGAACTACATAGCTCTGTAATTCTTCCTCATTTTTCAAATGTTCTTTTTTGATGCGTTTCTGACACTTCTTACATTTTTTCCAGGCATCTTTAGGACATTCATCTCCTCCTATATGGATAATATCAGAAGGAAATAATTCTGCCACTTCTGTCAATACAATTTCAAGGAACTCAAAAGTTTTTTCGCTTCCGGCACAGAAAACTTGTGGGAATACGCCCCACATTTGACTTACTTCATATGGTCCTCCTGTACATCCCAATTCAGGATAAGTCGCCAATGCAGACAAAGCGTGACCAGGTAATTCAATTTCCGGTATAATTGTGATATATCTATCTGATGCATACTGTATCACTTCCTTTACCTGGTCTTGAGTAAAGAAATAAGGTCCATAAGGCTTACCATCATATTTCCCTGAATTTTTACCAATAACAGTTTGTTTACGGACACTACCAATCTGAGTTAATTCAGGATACTTCTTTATTTCAATACGCCATCCCTGGTCTTCTGTCAAATGCCAATGAAAAACACTTAATTTATGCATTGCCAAAATGTCAATATAACTCTTTACCTCTTCCACCGTAAAGAAATGGCGACAAACATCCAACATACATCCTCTATATCCAAAACGAGGTTCATCCTGAATTTTTACATTTTGGATACGAATATCAGACATCAGCTCTCCTTTTTCGATGCCGACGGGCATCATCTGACGTAAACTTTGGACTGCGTAAAAAACGGCTCTAGAGCTACCGCCCTTGATGTCTATAGATTGATCTGTCACATCCAATTCATACGCATCAGTTTTCATAGAAGGCTCCACAGTTATATTCACTGCATTTTTTTGAGCTACACCGTTCTCTATTTTCAAAGCTCCACCTAAAGATTTTTCAACCAGCTTACTCAAAAAATTACATGCAGGCAACAAATCATCAGCCCCCCTTACAACATTTATCATTGTTTGAGAAGACAAAGAGAAACCACCGTCTATAATTTCCAAATGCTGAGGTTGGGGAATTATGTTCACTGCCTGATTCGGCTCTTTAGCACAACCTCCCAATAAAAAACATAATACCAATATCAAAATTAAATTCATTTTTTTCATATATACATCTTTAAAATAATTGCTAAGATAAATTAAAATTCACAACCATACAAATAACACAACACATTCCCTTTATTTCACGCAACTTGTAAGTAATTTACACTTGTCATCCGGAAAAATTTCCAATTGCTGCGTTATTGCCGGCAACAAAACCGTTTCACCTTGATGCATAACAAATGCATGTCCCTTATCATCAGTAAAATTAGCCTGTCCTTCTATACATATCAACACCACAAAAGAATCCAATGTCGAATAATCTATTGATAGATTATCCGTTACTTCATAAAAAGATGTAGTGAAATACGGACAACTCACTAATTTCACCTCCTGATTTTTCTTGGCAACATATCGGGTTCTGTAATCCTCTTCCACTGTATAATCAATGGCATCTTTAGCCAATTCGGTATGTAATTCTCGGGTATTGCCATTAGCATCACGACGTTTAAAATCATATATCCGATAAGTAATATCCGAAGTCTGCTGTATTTCTGCAATAAATGCTCCAGCTCCGATACTATGTACACGTCCCGCTGGTAAAAAGAATACATCTCCTGGATGAATCATATAGTCTGCCAATAAATCAACGATAGTATCATCATTGACACTGGCTTCATACTCTGAAGCCGTCACCTGTTTGGCAAACCCCGAACGCAAATGAGCTCCATAATCCGCAGCTACAACATACCACATTTCTGTTTTACCCTTAGAACGATTACGTTTCCAGGCTAATTCATCATTAGGATGAACCTGAATAGACAAATCCTGACGCGCATCAATAAACTTGATTAACAACGGAAATTCCTGACCAAAACGTTCATAATTTGTTTTCCCCAACAAATTCACTCCCTCACGCATAATTAATTCAGAAAGGGTAAGACCAGCATACTCACCATTGGCAATGACAGATTCATGTTCTTTCACTCCCGACAACTCCCAACTCTCTCCCACTTGTTTTTGTTCAACGGTAAGTCCTTTATATGGAATTATCTTCTCTCCACCCCAAAGGGTCGATTTTAATATCGGTTTGAATTTTAACGGATACATAGTCTTTTAGTTTTTATCCTGCATATCAAGCTGACTCAAAGCAAATGCATAAGCCCCGACAGAAATCGCATGGTTAGCACCTAATTTTGAAATCATCACACCGATACGCTTTTGGGGATCATACATAACAAAACGTTCTGTACCATAGACTTTCAATGCTCTTTGCTCCCCTTTGGCAAATGCCTTGAATTCCTCTTCATCATCCAAATCATATACTTTCATCTGTACACGATTCAATTCATCACCCTGTAATGTATAAATTTTAGCACGCATTTCCTTTAACAAACTTGGCATGATGTATTTATGGGCAGCTGTAATACCTCCTCCGATTACAATCAGACCGTCAGTCAAAGTCACTGCTGTTGCCATTGCATCTCCTGCAATTTCACCGAATTCCGCAAAAGCACGTTTGGCTGCTTCTACATTACCAGGACGTTTCCCTTCGGCTATGTCAAACAAATCCTTCGGCTCTAGTTGGTGATTCTTTTCTCCGGATTCCTCTGCATAAACACGTTTGATTGCACGGATGGCCACACCATCTTCCACAATGACATTGGGGATTTTCTTATGAGGCAAGCAAAAAGTTTCAACACAAGAATTATCACCTTGATTCAAATGACCATTCACTACAACACCTATACCAAAACCTGTTCCAAAAGTATACCCAATTAGATTCTTATAACGCTTTGAACTTCCATAAGCCTCTAATTTTGCATTCACTTCAGGGAGTGCACCTCCCAATGCCTCTCCATAAGCAAATAAGTCGCCGTCATTATTGATAAATATAGGTATACCAAAAGTTTCCTCCAAAAAAGGGCCTAATGCAACACCATCCCGGAAAGATGGGAAATTCGGCAAATACCCACCGATGATACCATGAGGATAGTCAGCAGGGCCAGGGAAAGCAAAACTGATTGCAACCGGTTTTTCCGACAACTGGTCTATGACCATTTGAAAGCCTTTCACCATTGTCGCAAGACAATCATCCAAATCATCGGCATGCGAAGGCAAAGTTATCGGTTCTACAATAAATTTATTAGCCTGCATTGCTCCGAATACAAGATTTGTTCCTCCTGCATCCAACGTTATAACAATTCTATTATCATATCTATACATATGCGACTATTTTACTTTTTGTGATTTGAAACTATATGAACAGAAAATCAAATATAAAGCACATATTGCCAATACAAGCAACGAACCTACCTGAGAGCCCATATTCTCTGTCAGGAAACCCATCAAAGGAGGTATAATGGCACCTCCAAAAATTCCTGTTATCATCAATCCTGAAATTTCATTCACCTTATCCGGTCGACAACGCAATGCCAAAGAATAAATGATTGAGAATACACATGACAAAGTAAATGCAAAGACACCCACAGTAATCAAAATCATAATAGAAGAATCAGCAAAATAAAGGACTCCCAAAGCAGCAAGCATCAATAACAGGTTCACCCGTAAATACTTTATATCTGAAAGACGCGCCAATAAAAAAGCTCCAATAAAAGCTCCTGCTGTACGACAAAAGAAATAAACACTTGAACCCAGACCGGCATCTGTTATTTCTAAACCGCAACGCTCAATCAACATTTTAGGAGTCAAAGTATTCATCCCCACATCCAATCCTACTGTACAAAGAATTCCTACAAATAATAAAAGGATGGACTTATCACTCAACAAAGCAAATGTTGCACGCATCGAACTGCTCTTTTCTGCAACGATTTCCTCTTTGGGAATAGCAACAAGCATCAACCAAACTGAAGACAATACGGTAATTAGTGCAAATATCGGGAAAAGATACTGCCAGTTCCCCAACACTTTTATGGAGAACAGTGCAATGATAGGACCCATAAACGAAGATACAGCCTTGATGACCTGACCGGCAGTCAACGAACTCGTCAACGAATTACCGGAAACAACATTTGTCAACAGAGGATTCAATGATACCTGCAAAATGGTATTACCAATTCCCAATAAGGCGAATGCTATCATACAAGTCACTAAATTATACGACACAAAAGGAATCAGCATACCAATAATTGTCACTACATTGCTGATTTGCACCGTACGTTTACGTCCGATACGATTCATTCCCAAAGCCACCGGCACAGAAAGAAGTAAAAACCAAAAAAACACCATTGAAGGTATAAAACCGGCAAGCGTTTCACTTAAACCGAAGTCTGTTTTCACATAAGTTGTTGCGATACCTACCACATCGCAGAACCCCATCACAAAAAAACTGAAGAGGATTGGCAATACTTTTGCCACAGAATTTGTAGTACTCTTTATCATTAGATATTAGATTATATTAGATTATATTAGATTGTATTACGAGCCAAATATAGTTTAAATTAATCAAACGGGAACCTTTCTGCAAAAAAAAGAAAGAGGGCACCCTTAAATCAACAAAGGGCGCCCTCTACAGATATGCTATAACTAACTATTCTATGATTAGAATGCAAAAGCTACACGTAATTGCAACTGATTAAAATTTTTATCATTGGGGAAATACACATTGCTTAAATTTGCATACTGATACTCAGCCATCACCTTGATATACTGATTGAATGAATAATTCAAGCCCAAAGTCACTGCATGCATTGTACCGCCATCAATACTTGAAGATGCCGGATAATCAACCACCAATCCATTAGGATAGAATTTATGGTTACCTATCAAAAACATATCCCCATTCGTTATATCAGTCAAGTTTGTATAAGAGTAACGGGCTACAACTTCCAAAGAATTCTTGTCCCCCATACCTTTCAACAAACCATACTCATCATCATAAGTATAAGCTTTACCACAAATCAAATAACCCAATTCTACATAGGCACCATTCAAGGTTGTTGGGCGCAATGGGTTACCTTTCTTCCATGAAGCAAGGCTCTGCCATGACTGCTGCCCTCCTAACTGATTTTCAAACAAGACCTCATCTGCACGCTCTTTCCATACTTTCTTCCATACGAATTCTCCACGTCCAAAGAAACGATCTGTTTTCAATAAAAACTCAGGACTGATAGTAAAAGCATTCTTTGCCCAAGGCAGGTCACAACTCAAGAATTCAGTAGTTCTATCCACATAAGTCTGCATATTGGAGGAAATGTGCATATTTGTTTTATAAACTCCATCCGCAATCACTTCTCCTGCATTAACTCTTTCATAGCGTGCTCCTGCACCGAACTGGAAGGTAGTGTGTTTATCATTGACCGGTTTCCATAACCAGCGTCCGCTTAAACTTAATCCCTGATATCCATCTTCTTGATTGTTATATTTCAACTGAGCAAAAACACCTTGGTCTGCAAAGAAATGCTGATTATAGAATTTATATGTAGCACCTAATGCACGTCCCGGAGCCAATGTCTGAGCAGTTGTCGGACGGGTAATGAAGTGGTAATTGTAAGAGCTTGTCATCATGCTCATTGAAGACGGTTCATTATAATAACCAGCCTTAATGCTATGAATTCCCTTGACACTTTCTTTAAAATTATATCTTATGAAAAGGTTTTTCTGGCTGAATTCACCGAAACCAAAACCGAAATCAGCATATAAATACAGTTTTCCATATTTCAATGCAGCATGAACACGGGCGTCAGTAATTGCCGCTCCAGAATTCATCGGAGTCCATTCGGAATGGAAATAGGCTACATCAGCAAACATGCGTCCACCCAAACTTGCTTCTAGATTATTCTCCTTACTGATATATTTCAACAAAGGATTTACATCCTCCTGAGCTTTTACTGTTGTAGTAGCAAAAACAGAAGCTACCAACATTGCAGGTAATATTATATGTTTCATAAACTATAAATACAAATTTAATTTATTAATAGCCAAGTTCATTCAATAATTCACGAGCATCTGGAACTTCGACTTTTGCTTTAATTGTAGCTTTCAATTCGTCACTGATATTCAATTCATCTACATGATCTTTCATGAATTGCAAACTCATATCAGTATGATTTGTAAAGTATGCATCCACATAAGGAGCTTGATAACGGTTTCCGTCTTGAACGCCCCAGTTATACAAACCAAAATATTTAGCCATTTGGTTATAAGTATCGAAAGAATACGGATGGTTCTTCATTTTTGCACGATGGATCAAAGCATTTTGCCATGGCTGGTTTAATTCCGGATAGTTATTGGGAGCACCGGCGATACACGGTCCCATGAAATGAGCTTTGTTTTGAACACTCAAGTTAATGAAAGAAGCATAACCCATTGGATCGTCATAGGTCAAATCAGTTGCTCCGGTTCCTTTCCACAACAAGAAGCACATTGGCACTTTTCCCTGGAATTTATCACAAACTCGTCTTAAACTCTGTAATGAGAAAGTCTGCAGAATCACTTTACCGTTTGTATTACCAACATTCACATAACCATTATTATAGAACTCAGTCGAAGTTCCGGCACCACCGTTAGTAAGAATATTCATATTGAAATGTTTGAACTCATCACTATGAGCCATTGTCAATTCTTCATAAACAATATCTTCAAAGTTTGAAGGATTCAACCATGGTTCTTTAAATTCAATATATATTCCTGGAATATGTCCTACAAAATGCTCATCTTGTACATACTTAAATGTGTAACGAACAATTCTGTCTTTTACTGTCTTACCTTCAAGATTAAAGTTTACCGGATTGGTAATTTCTTTATCAGTAAGTTTCATATTAGCCAAGACACGCTGTCCATCTGCACTTTCTGTATATTTCTTCCAATATTTCAAAGGAGCATAGCCATTGTCAGTTGTATAACGAGCAAGACGATATCCCTTAGTATACATAATCAAATCTTCCAAAGTAGAGATATATTGACGCTCCTCAGTAAATCCTCCACGTGCCTGCTCTGCACTGGCTGGATCTTGATTAAACCAGCTTCCGGCATCCAGCATCAACAACTCATAGTAAGTATAGGAACAAGGATAATTAGGGACGAAAGCAGTTTTATCAACCTGAATCAAACTATCAATAAATGCAGATTTATTAGCCTTATTCTGATATAAATAGTTATAATATTCTCTACGTTCTTTTTCTGGGAATCTTTCACCAAAGACATCCTCGATATTGGTAGTACGCTTCAAATCGGTATCATGCAAAGCCAAAACCACACCATCTTTAGATACCTGCAAGTCAGCTTCAAGATAATCTGCACCTATTTCACGAGCCCAACGATAGGCGGCCTCTGTCTCTTCAGGAGCCCAATAAGTTGTTCCACGGTGAGCCACAACAGCCAAATCAGGCACATAATCTCTTACTTTCTGTAATTCTGCAGACAATGTGTCTACATGCACACGATCAACATCCACGAACGTGTCGTTGAATTTTTGATTTTCACAAGACGTTGCAGATAACAATAACCCACAAGCCAATGATGCATAAAACAATTTATTAACCATAATCTTAATTTTGGATTATAAAAAATTCAAATTAAAAAATTAGCATTATTTACTTTTCTTCTGTTCCAAAAGATATTTTTCATCCTTATAGGTAAATGCCATAAAGAAGATTGAAAGGCCACAGGCAACCAGCAAAAGGATAAATGTCCAATCCCAACCTGCCATTTCTGCGACATAACCGATTACAATATTAGCCAAAATTGCTGTACCGAAAAAGTAACCAAAGAATCCTGTCAAACCGGCAGCTGTTCCGGCTGCATTTTTCGGAGCCAAATCCAATGCCTGCACACCAATCAACATCACCGGACCATAAATAAAGAATCCAATTGCAATTAACGACAATGTCACAATAATATAATTATCAGAGAACTGCCAATACATAAAGATAAATACGGCAACTATCGCCATGAATATAATGGTTGTCAACGCACGGGCCCCTTTAAATACTTTATCACTCAACCAACCGCAAACCAATGTGCCGGGGATTGCCGCAAATTCATATGCAAAATAAGCCCAACCTGCTTGTTTTATATCATATCCCTGAGCTTCTTTCAAGAAAGTAGGAGCCCAGTCCAAACAACCATAACGCACCATATATACAAATGCATTGGCAATTGCAACATACCACAACATTTTGTTATTCAATACATATTTCAAGAAAATGTCACGTGTAGTCAATACCTCCTCTGATTTTTCTGAATAATTTTTAGGATAATCATTCCGATATTTCTCTATGGAAGGCAAGCCACAAGATTGTGGTGTATCACGAATCAACACATAAGCCAATACTGCTATAAACATTGCAACAGCTGCAGGGAACACATAAGTACCTATCAAAAAATAATGTGTTGTATCAGCTCCGTAAAACCATGAACCGAACCACATTGCACCATAAACAGCCATAGGACCTACCAAAGCACCCCCTACGTTATGAGCACAATTCCAAATAGACATCATCGTTCCACGTTCATTCTGAGAGAACCAATGGGTCATTACCCGCCCACACGGAGGCCACCCCATTCCATTAAACCATCCAACTAGGAAATTCAATACTGTCATCAATACAATCGCCAACGTCTTGTTTTCCGGACCTAATGCAACAACCGGCACAACCATAAACATCATGGACAAAGAAGCCAGAATAAGACCTAAAGGCAAGAACACCCTTGAATTACTCCGGTCAGAAACACTACCCATTAAAAATTTTGATAATGCATAAGCAACAGCATTCATTGACAATACGATACTCAACTCTCCCTTTTCAAAACCAAACTGGGCAAGTTCAGGTATTGCCATTGAAAAATTCTTGCGCACGATATAAAAACCGGCATAACCGATAAATATACCAACAAAAACCTGCCAACGCAACTTATTATACGCTGGAGTAATTTCGCTTTCGGGCAAAAGGGGCTTCGGGGACGCCGGTTTTAAGAAACTCCACATAAGTAATTAAATTTAAATGTTTCTAAAAATATTAATTCACTTTCGAAACTAAAACGTTTTCAGAAAAATCATTTTCGATACACAATAAACATCTTTCATTTCGAAACAAAAGTATGTAAAAAGTTTTATTCTCAAAAAAACAAGACGTTTTTTTACACACACTTTCTAAAAAAAATCCGTATTCCGTAAAAAACAATCTTCAATCAACCAACATTTGGGCAAAAATAGAAATCGGATGCTCACATTTCTTAGAAGTCGACATTTCTATCTGCCATTTACAAGTTTCACAATCAGTCACCACACAATCAGCCCCCGACGCCTTAATCTGCTTGAACAATCCTTCTCCAATACGTTGCGAAACTTCATAATTTTCCTTCTTAAAACCATACGTACCGGCAATCCCACAACACTGGGAATCCAACACCTTCACCTCCACTCCTGGTATCATTTTCAACAGCTCGATAGAATAATAAGACCATCCCATTTTTTCCATATGACAAGGAGTATGGTAAGCTACTTTCATTTTTTTATCACTCCGAAAATTAAATTTCACCACTCCTTCAGTACAAAGCCTGTACAGATAACGGGTAGCCAGTTCCACCTGCTCCCGGACATCATCATTAGGAATGCTCAACAGATGGGGATACTCATCACGAAGAGTAAACGTACAGGTTGACGATGTTGCCAGAACTGTCATACCTTTATCCACAACAGCTTTTCGGATTGCATTAATATTAGATTGCCCCTGCTTCTTCGCCTTATCTATAAAACCATTTGAAATCAATGCAACTCCACAACATTTCTCTTTTTCCAACAACTGGACTCCGATTCCGGCAGCATTCATCACTTTTACCAAATCTTTACCCAATTGAGGATTATTATAATTCACATAACAACCATGGAAATAAGCAACCTGTTTAGCAAAAGCAGCCTGTTTGGCAGCTTGTTTCTTGTACCATCCTTCAAAAGTTCCGAAAGCATACTTAGGGAACATCCGCCGATGATCTATTTTCATCACACCATCCAATATCGCCTTGGTTGGCTTTAACCCCAATGCCATATTCACAACAGGCGCCAAAGGAGTTGCCAAAGTTCCCATCAAATCCGTATTCGCAAGCATGAAATCACGCATGGTAGGCTTTTTTTGACTATACTTGATACGTGCAGACTGAATAATATCACCTATACGCACATTAGATGGACAAGCCACCTCACAACGCTTACAATTAATGCAATATTTCAATGCCTCATCATAAAAATCAGGCCTTTTCAAACGCAAACGCTCTCCATCAGGACCCGCTTGTTTAGGCCCGGGATAAAGAGGATTCGCGGCAGCGACAGGACAATATACCGTACATACAGTACACTTGATACACTGCTCAAAATTATTATCACTGATATTATATTGTTGAAGATTCATGACTACCACACTTATAAACGTTTACCAATAATTTGTTTCCCAACTTCCAATGCCGTCAACAAAGAAACTCCGGCCCCACACCCTTCTTTCAAGGCATTGAATCCCTCAAGCACAGCCCCTGCAACATACAGATTTGACAATGTATTACCTCTATATATAGCACGGAAAGCCGAATCTGTCTTCACTCCGAACGACTGATAAGTCTGTTTGGCAAAAAAGTCCAAATCCATCCATTGCTCCCGATCTGCCGGATATTCCACATCCAACCCGAAAATCGGTTCATATACCCGAGAATCCGTAGCAATCAACCCTTGACTGAAATAGCTACCGGTAGCTAGCACCACATTCTCTGCAACAAAAGGAATGTTACCATGATTACAAGAATAGAGACGGATAACTTTATCTCCTTCGACATCAGCTTTTACAACATTATCTCCCAACATATACACTCCACCCAACACCTGAAAATGCTCCCGCAATTGCAATTGAGCATGAATACCGGGAACCGAAGGCGGTAAAGTTGGCAACACAAAGACATCACAGCCTGTCACTTTTTTCAAATACTCCAACGAATCAGTTCTACCCAAACCGAATACAGCAGGCAACATAATCACCTCCGCATCCTTATTTAAACTTTTCAAAATAGAACCCAGCTCTACTATATTCTCTTGGTTTTCGAACACTCTTGCAATATTAGCCGAACGCATCTCACTTGGATTTTTTCGCAAATATTCCAATGAGTCCATATTAAAAAGATACGATGAACACTCGACCCCCATTTTTCTGAATTCATCTATTATAAAATTAGTATAGAAATCCAGGAAACCGGCAACATTGAAAAAAGCAATCTTTTTCCAAGGCAAGACCTTTGGATCTGCACTGGTAGCATATCCGTCCAATGTCATCCAAGTAGATTTCAACGTTCCCATCGGAGTTACCCGAAAATGATTTTTTTCTGCATTTCCATTTACTGGAATACCGGACTCACAAAGTAAATTCTTTGCTAAATCTGCCAACTCCGCAACCTTACTACCACCCAGTTTCGCATAAGGATGCATAGGTGCCTGAGCTGCCAATTTATCTAAGGCCAATAATGGTTTTTGTACAGAAGTTCCATCCGGCAACGCATTCAACAAGTCAAAAGAACCTGAAGAGAAGTGTAATGCACTTTGTCCTGCAGACACAATTGCACAACACTGTCCCTGTTTCGCCAAATAAATACCACAAACAAGGCCGGCCAAACCGCCACCTATAATAACTGTATCGAATTTCATATTATTCTTCTTGTTTTTGAGGTAATTTCAATCCACAAACACTCTCATATATCCAAGAGGTGAATTCACTTTCACGCAACGTATCCCCCCACGCAATAGGCGCCATACCTTTCCAACGTTCATTAAGGAAAGAAGCCAGGTCTTCTTTTGCACGGCGAGTACAATATTTGCCCTCAGAACGCATCACCCCGGCCGCTCTACAAGCACACAACTCTCCCTGACAAGTTCCCATCCCGACACGTGTCCGCCTCCGCAAATCCACAAGATTATGTACATCCAATTCATTCAACGCATATTTCACCTCTCCAACCGACACCTCCTCACATTCACAGACCAAGCTGTTCTCAACAGGAGTATTTTCAGCCAACTTCCCGGCCAATTCACCATGACGGGCAATTGACGAACGACGTTGCGCCAAAGGCAGGGATATAATTTTCTCGCCAACCTTTTCTGCATCTTCACGAGAACCGGGTAATTTCTCAACAGCAGTAGAACAAACTGCAGATATATTCAGTTTTTTACATACCAAATCCGTTGTCCACTCTGCCATCAAACGGTAAGTCATCAACTTACCGCCGGTAATAGTCACAAAACCTTCCAAACCGTCACGGACAGCGTGGTCAAGCAAGACTATACCGCGACTAACACTACGTCCGCTCGGATCATTATCTGAGGCAACCAAAGGACGCACACCTGCATAAGCTCGCAAGATACGCGTCTGAGCCAACATCGGCGAAAGTTTTTCACCTTCTCTCAATAAAATATCCACCTCTTTAGCCGTCACTAACATATTATCTACCTCCTCAAAAGGCACTTTACTAGAAGTAGTTCCTATCAAACAAATGGTATCACCCGGCACCAGAATATCAGCATCCGCCGGCTTACGACACCGATTCAACACCATATTATTCACACGATGACCAAAAATCAGCAAAGCCCCCTTAGCCGGCAACATGTTCACACGGACACCGGCCATTTCTGCAATATGATGTCCCCAAATACCACCGGCATTTACAACTACCTCTGCATAATATTCCCTAACTTCTTTAGTCCTACGGTCCAACACCTTCACCCCCACAATCCGATTAGCGGTTTTCAACAACTCCAGCACTTCATGATAAGTATATACCACCGCACCGTGATTCTTGGCATCCATAATATTGGAAGAGGTCAGGCGGAAAGGGTCAACAGCACCGTCAGGCACCCGTACCGCACCTATCAGATTAGGATTCGCCGCAGGCTCCATACGCAAAGCCTCTTTAGGATCAATAACCTCCGCACGGATACCGGCAGACTGACAAGCCGAAACAAACTTAGATTGGAAATTAATATCATCCTCTGGCAATGTCAAAAATAACCCGTCTGTCTCCTCAACACAATGACTGGCTATTTTTCGAAGAATCATATTCTCCTTTATACATTCTTCGGCAGATTCATGATCCGTCACAGCATAACGGGCACCACTATGCAACAGTCCATGATTACGGCCGGTCGCTCCAGTCGATATATCAGAGCGCTCCAACAATAGTGTTTTCAATCTCCGTCGGGCACAGTCACGGGCAGTGCCGGCTCCAGTCGCCCCACCACCTATAATTATCACATCGAAAGATTTTGTTTCCTCGTTTTGTTTCATAACATACAGAAAAATTATTTCCGCAACAAAGAAACAAAGTATTTTGCCAAGAAACAAAATAAAACGAAAGATTTTTATTTCAAAACGAAAGATTTTTATTTCAATTCATGAAAATAATTTCAATCTGAATTTTTCAATCTGGCAGAAATCAAATCACGATACTCCCAATAAGCCCCCTCCAGCAAAGGCATCTTTTCAGCAAAAAAAGCATAAATTTTTTCCCAATCCTCCACTCGATACATATTCACCCCTTTCAATTCAAAATAAATGGCACTGACCAATCGGTCTCCCAATCCCGCATAATCTTCTTCCCACAACAAATCCTCCCCACAATCTGCAGCCATCAGCTTACGGTAAGATTGAAAGCATTCATATACCTCATAGCGTCTTAAATCATTCTTATGATCAATCTGGAACATCACAAGAGCCTTTTCATTATCTGCATAAAATTTCAGCTGTGTTGACTTTATCTTGACACCGGTCAACACCCATTTACGATAAATATGATGGCGAGAGCAATAACGCTTAAACCCATTCCAAAAATTTAATCTCAGTTCTTTTACTTCTTCTTTTGACCACATAATTTAACAGAAAATTGAAAGTTGAAAATCGGAAATGATTACCTTTGCAAAGGTAACCTTTTACTTTTAACCATTCACATGTTAGAATTAAAATATAAAACCGATTGTATAGAGGCAGGTTGTGACGAAGCAGGACGAGGCTGTCTGGCAGGGCCTGTATTTGCGGCCGCTGTCATTTTGCCGGACAACTTCTCCAATCCTCTTCTGAATGATTCAAAACAGCTTACAGAAAAGCAAAGGGAAAAATTACGTCCGATAATCGAACAGAATGCATTGGCATGGGCCGTCGCCCAGGTGGACAACCATGAAATTGACCACATCAACATTCTCAATGCATCCATTTTAGCCATGCACAAAGCACTGGACACTCTGGCAATTCGTCCAGAACACATCATTGTAGATGGCAACCGGTTCAAAGCATATAATGGAATACCCCACCTTTGCATCGTCAAAGGTGATGGCAAATATATGTCCATAGCAGCAGCATCCATTTTAACCAAGACCCACCGAGACGAATATATGAAAAAAATTCATCAAGAATTTCCGGTCTACAATTGGCAGAAAAACAAAGGCTATCCTACGAAAGACCACCGTGATGCCATCAAAATACACGGCATCACCGATTACCACCGTGTCAGTTTTAATCTGGTAGACAAGCAATATAAATTAGAATTCGACTAGCTCATTCACTTCAGAAAAAAAACAAAGAATTATGGCTTTTATCAATACTATACTTG
>RCNI01000860.1_pt1 | contig 17631 bp, 11 predicted proteins | sample 2041151 | NCBI WGS metagenome assembly RCNI01 (sample SAMN09708214, study PRJNA481090) | feces metagenome | isolation source: feces | place: Antarctica: Albino Rookery | reverse complement strand
TTTATTATATTATAAAATATTTTTTTGATAATATCTATTATCTACTTTCTTTTGTTTTAGAAAGTTCTTCTAATAATTTATCATTTAATATTCTAATATGTGTTCCTTTCATTCCTAGAGATCTAGATTCTATAACACCTGCACTTTCAAATTTTCTAAGTGCATTTACAATAACTGATCTAGTTATTCCAACTCTATCAGCTATTTTACTAGCTACTAAAAGACCTTCTTTTCCATCAAGTTCCGCAAATATATGCTCAACAGCTTCTAGTTCAGAATATGAAAGTGTTCCTATAGCCATCTGTACAACAGCTTTTTTTCTCATTTCTTCTTCCATTTCTTCGCTTATAGCTCTTAAAATTTCTAATCCTACAACAGTAGCTGAATATTCTGCAACAACTAAATCTTCATCTGTAAAGTCATTTTCGTATCTAGTTATTATTAGTGTTCCTAATCTTTCTCCACTTCCGTGAATTGGCACTACAACTGTTTTTTTATCTAATCTACCATGTTCATATGGGAATATTTTTAAAGCTTCTTCACCTGTTATATTTTCTTTAGTATCTTCTATTTTTAGAAGATTTTTTGTGTATTCTTCTGGGAACCATTTTTGTTTTGTTATTTCGTCCTCTATTACAGAACTATCTTCTTCATTAGCTAAATGAAGACCTAATACTTTACCTTTTGCACTTATTATATAAGTATTTGAACCTAAAACATCTCCTAACACACCAGCAAGTAGGTTGAATGATATATTGCTACCACCGCTAGTCTGTAATGTTCTGTTTATTTTTCTTGTTTTTTGTAATAATTCACTTACCATATTGAATTCATCTCCTTGTCAAACTTTTATACTCAATAAATGAATCTGTTTGATATAATAACTTTTAGATTTTCGCATAAAATCTCTACTTTTCTATAAAAAGATTATCATAACTTCAAGTTGATTTCAATATAATTTTGGCATTTTTTTTAATTTTCACTATTTTATATACTATTTTTAATTTTAATTCATTTCGGAATTATTTGTATTTTGCTAAAATTTTTTCAATTTTCCACAATATATTAAAATTTTTAGTATGCTTAGTTTTCAGTTTCTATTTCTTTTTCAAAACCACATTCTTTATTAGAACAAATATGCTTACTTGCTTTTTTAGATATTTTTTCTACCATATAAGAACCACATTCTGGACAGACTTCTTCTACCGGCTTATTCCACTCTACAAAATCACAATCTGGATATTTACTACATCCATAAAAAGCTCTTCCTTTTTTACTTTTTCTAAGTATTATTTCTCCTTCTTTACATTTAGGACATTTAACACCTATTTTATTTACTATTGGTTTTGTATTTTTACATTCAGGATAATTTTTACATGCCATAAATTTTCCAAATCTACCATATTTTATTACCATATTAGATCCACACAATTCGCATATTTCGTCTGTTTCAACATCCATATTAACCTTTTCTATATTTTCAAGTGCTTCTTTTATAGCTTCTTCAAATGGTTCATAAGATTCTTTTACAACATTTTTCCAATTAGCCTCTCCTTCTTCTATTGTATCGAGCTGATTTTCAAGTTTTGCAGTAAAATCTATGTCCATTAATTTAGAAAAATTAGCTTCTAATATTTCTGTTACTAATATACCAAGTTCAGTTGGTTTTAAACTAGATGCATTTTTTTCAACATATTCTCTATTTAAGATAGTTGCTATCGTTGGAGCATATGTACTTGGTCTACCTATTCCTAATTCTTCTAAAGTTTTAACAAGGCTTGCTTCTGTATATCTAGCTGGTGGCTGTGTAAAATGTTGTTCTGGTAAAATTTCATTTACTTTAAGAACATCTTTTTCTGATATTTCAGGAAGTATTTTATCTTCTCTTCCATAGAAATTATATATTTTTGTATATCCATCAAATATCATTTTTGAACCTGTAGCTTTAAAAGTAATATTTTCTATCTTACTTTCTACATTCATAAGTTCAAATTCTGATTCACTCATCTGGCTTGCTACAAATCTTCTCCAAATTAAGTTATATAATTTAAATTGATCTTTAGTTAAAGAATCTTTTATACTTTCTGGAGTTCTATCTACAGATGTAGGTCTTATAGCTTCATGAGCATCTTGTACTTTTTTAGCACTTTTTTTATTAGAAGATTTTTTTTCTTCTTTATAATATTCATCTCCTAAATTTTCTTTTATAAATACTTCTGCTTTTTCTTTTGCTTCTTCAGAAATTCTATTTGAATCCGTTCTTATATAAGAAATCAAACCAACTGTTCCTTCTCCCTTTATATCAATTCCTTCATACAACTCCTGTGCTACCATCATTGTTTTCTTAGTTGAAAATCCTAATTTATTAACACCTTCTTGTTGAAGAACACTTGTTGTAAAAGGTTTTGGTGCTGATTTTTTTCTTTTTTTAGATTCTATTTTTTCGATTTGTAAATCTTTATTTTCTATAATTCTTAATATATCATTTACTTCTTCTTTGCTTTTTATTTCTATTTTTTCTCCATCTTTAGATACTAATTTAAAATCTATAATATCTTTATTTTGAGTTTCAGATTTAATGTCTATTGTCCAATACTCAACTGGTATAAATGCATCTATTTCTTTTTCTCTATCACATATCAATTTTGTTGTAACAGACTGTACTCTACCTGCACTCAGACCTTTTCTCAATTTCTGCCAAAGTACAGGACTTATTTGATAACCAAGAAGTCTATCTATTACTCTTCTTGCTTGTTGTGCATCTACTAAATTTAAATTTATTTTTCTAGGATTTTTTATAGCTTTTCTTATTGCATCCTTTGTTATTTCATTGAATTCTATTCTACATTCCTCATCATTTTCAATTCCTAGTATATGTTCTAAGTGCCAAGAAATCGCTTCCCCTTCTCTATCGGGGTCGGTTGCAAGATAAACTTTACTAGCTTTTTTTGCCGCTTTTTTTAAATCTTTTATCAAGTCACCTTTTCCTCTTATATTTATATATCCTGGCTCAAAGTTATTTTCTATATCTATACCCAATTTACTTTTTGGAAGATCTCTAACATGTCCTACAGATGCTTTTACTGTGTAATGGCTTTTACCAAGAAATTTTTCTATAGTTTTAGCTTTTGCTGGTGATTCCACTATAACTAATATTTTTGCCAAAAAACACACCTCCATCATAATTTATTTCTTATATTTTCATACTGTACACCCCTTTTTCTATTTCAAAAATAAGACCATACAGTTTTAATTTTTCTATAATAGGATTTACATTTTCAATACCTATTTTTGATTGGCTACATAAAGAATCAATATCTATAGTACCATTTTTTTTAATAATATCAATAACTATATTTTCAAATTCACTTAATTTTATATTTATATTATCATATTTTTCATCTTTTTTTATTATTTTTAATTTAAATGTTTCAAATTCCTCTAAAATATCATCTATACTTTCTGTTAATTTTGCTCCATCTTTAATTAGTTTATGACAACCTCTACTATTTTCAGAAAATAAACTTCCTGGAACAGCAAAAACCGTTCTTCCTTGCTCTGCTGCAAACTCAGCTGTTATCAATGCTCCACTTTTTATTGCAGCTTCTATTACAATAACACCTTCACTCAATCCACTTATTATTCTGTTTCTTTTAGCAAAATAATATGGTAGTACCTTTTTGTTTATTCCATGTTCTGATATAACTGCTCCTCCAGATTCGACAATTTTATTCATAAGTCGAATATTTGTCTTTGGAAGAGGATTATCTATTCCAGAACCTAAGATACCAAATGTTTTTCCATTTCCCAATAATGCTGTTTCATGGCTTATTGCATCTATTCCTATAGCAAGACCACTGATTATATTTATACCGTATTCAGAAAGTTCTCTTGTTATTTTTTTTGTACACTCAACTCCATATCCAGTCGGTTTTCTAGAACCAACTACACCAATAGAAAAATTTTTCCCAATATTTGAAATATCTCCTTTATAAAAAATGACTTTTGGTGCATCATATATGTTCTTTAAATCTTTTGGATAATTTAAAATCTGTCTGGGTCTACTTAATCTTATATCCTTTAAAAGGAGTTGTAGCTTTGTATTTCCATTAAAGGTATTTTCATCTAACTGAAATACTATATCTATCCAATCTCCATTATTAAATAAGGATTTTAAGTGACTTTGTCCAAAACCTATACACTCAAATTCCCTTCCCTTTTCTATATTGATTTTCAAATGATTTTTTTCTTTCCCCATTAAAAAAGAATTTTTCACAAAACAGTTCCTCATAAGAAAATAGGGGGTTGGATTTTTTATTCCAAATGGTTCTAGGGTATGTAATTTGTCTACAAAGTCTAGGTCTACTATATTTTCATCTATTTCGTATTCTATTTTTATTTCCTCAATTAAATCTTCTAATTCAAGTTCATAATCAGCTATTTTATTTATTTTTTCCCTCAAGCTGTCTATATCAGAAGTTTTTACTGTAAGACCTGCTGCTTGCTCGTGACCACCAAATTTTTCCATGTATTCTCTACATTCAAATAAGGCAGCAAACATATCAAAACCTTTTATCGACCTTGCAGATCCAACAGCCTCTTGTCCATCTATACACAGCAATATTGTAGGCTTATAATATTTTTCCGTAAGTTTAGATGCTACTATCCCTATAATGCCATGATGCCAGTTTTCACCTGCCAAAAGCAAAACTCTATCATCATTAAAATTTTGATTCTTACTTAACATTTCCTCAGCTTCTTGATATATTCTAGCCTCTATTTCCTGTCTTTGCTGATTTTTGATATTCATTTCATAGGCAATTTTCTCTGCCTCTTTAAAATCACTGCTTGTAAAAAGTTCAACTCCAAGATTTGAAAATCCTAATCTTCCTGAAGCATTTATTCTTGGACCTATTGCAAATCCCAAATGAGAACTTTTTATTTTTCTTTTGTCAAGTCCACACACCTTTACTAATTCCCTCATACCGAGATTATTACCGCTTCCCATTATTTCAAGAGCATTTTTTACTATTATCCTATTTTCATCTAGTATAGGCATTACATCGCAAATTGTAGCTAGGGCTACTATCTCTAGATATTTATATATATTCTCCTGAAATTTTTCTCCACTCAAGGCTTGGATTAACTTAAAGACAACTCCACAACCACACAAGCCCTTAAAGGGATATTTACAATCTGCCTGTTTAGGATTTATAATTGCATAGGCCTTTGGTAGGTCTCCTTGACATTCATGATGATCTGTAATAATTATATCCATATTCAAATCTTTGGCAAGGCAAACTTCTTTAAAAGATGCTATTCCGCAATCCACTGTAATTATCAGTTTATAGCCTCTTTTACTAAGATGTTTTATAGCATCTTCATTTAGACCGTAACCTTCTTCCAGTCTATTAGGTATGTAGTAGTCTACTTGGTAGTTTATAGACTGAAAATATATTTTTAGAATTGATGTAGAAGATACTCCATCTACATCATAATCCCCATAGATGCAAATTTTTTCCTTATTTTTTATAGCTTCTTCAATCCTTTTAACACTTTCTTCCATTCCCTTTAAAAGAAAAGGATCTCTTAGTCGTTTTAAGGAAGGGTTTATATACATCTTTATATCTTCCCTAGTGCTAATTTCCCTGTTAAGCATTATATTGCCTATATTTTCATCTATTCCTAAAGCTTTTGTAGCCGAATTTCCTTGAGGATATGATTTTTCTTTAAGTATCCATTTTTTCATATTCACACCCCTATCTATTTTTAGGAATTTTTTTTATTTTCATCTAAAATCCTATCGTAAATCAAAGATATATCGTAGAAATTATCATTTACTTCATAATTATTTCTAACAAATACTCTTGCATATTTTCCCATTTCCGCTCTTTTATCTTCATTTTCTATCAAATTAGACATTGCCGCTACTAATTCTTCAACTGAGGCTGCATTTACCACTAAACCACTTTTTCCAATATCTACAGATTCTTTATGGCCTCCAACATCAGTTATTATCACTGGAGTTTCACAAGATTGTGACTCTATTGCAGCTACTCCAAAGCCCTCTCTTAAAGATGGAAATACCGAAAATTCAAAACTATTAAATACCTCACATATTTTTTCAGGTTGAACCCTCCCTAAAAATTCTACTGAGTTTTCTAAATCAAGCTCTTTTACCTGTTTTTTTAAGTTTTCTTCATCTTTGCCACTTCCACCGATTACAAGCTTTAGCTTTCTTCCTCTTACTTGCCCCTTATACTTATCATAAATTTCCCTAAAAGCACTTATAAGGTATTTTATTCCATATTTTTTTTCTAAACTTTTTACAATACCTATTCTATAATAATCATCTTTTTCTAACTTTATTGGGTGAAATCTTTCCATATCTACGCCAAAGAAAGTAACTTCTACCTTTTTATTTGTATATAAATTTGCTTCTCTAGCCATATCTATGCTATTAGAAAAAATATAGTCCGCCTTTTTAAAATTGTGTTTTATAATGTTTTTTTGTACAAATCCATTTCTTGGAAAATCATATATATCTGTCCCCCAAACTGAAACAACATATGGATGATAAGAAAGGAGACTTCCTATAAAACCATATGAGCTGGCGTACTGAGCATGTAGTATATCTGGTTTTAACTCATGTACTAATTTTTTTATTTTTTTTATATTGCCCAAATAACTTGTCTTTTTGTATATCTTTTCATTTCTTAATTCATTTACATTTGTTTGAAAATTATGGACCTCTACACCGTCAATTTGACCGCCATTTAAACTTATACAATGTATTTCATATCCTTGCTTCAAAAAATAATCACACCACTTTTTAACATGGGGATTAGATGCATCTGCAAGATAACAAATCTTCTTTTTCATTATTAACCCTTTCCGTATCAAAACTTATCCTCTTACTTGCTTTTTTTATAATTATTTTTTAATATTAAAAATACAAGAGTAATCCCTATAATAAATGATATTATAAAACCAATTATACTTACATACTTAATCATTTTACTCCACTTAATATTATCCGATGACATTATCAATGAAGAACCCACTATACAGGCTGCAAGCATAATACTCATAGAAACCTGAGTTGTAAAATTTTTAATATTTTCTTCTAATTGGGGAGACTTCATTTCCCCTATATTTAATTTTAGATTATTCTTTTCTAATATTCCTAAAATATTTTTAAGCTGTCCTGGAACAGTAACCATATCATAGTAATATTCATCTAAATCGCTTCTTAATCTATTTAGGTTTCTTCTTATATTTATTTTATCTTCCCTATAATACTTTATATAAGATTTTGCTATTATATCGACGCTGAAATCTTTATACAGCCCCCTAGAAGTTCCTTCTAAGGTTATTATAGTTTTTCCAAGCAAGACTAATTGAGAAGGAATAGATATGTCATGATTTCTCATAAATCTAAATACTTCTTCTAATATTTCAGCAATACTTAATTTTTCAAGTGGAATATCATAATAATAGTGTATTAAATACAAAAGATCTCTTCTTAAAGTTTCATTATTAGACTCAACTGGCATTGCATCCATATCTGTTAATACTCTTATAATTTTATCTATATTTTTATTTGCTGTTGCTATAATTATTTGATTTAGATACTTTAAAGTTTTTTCATCAACTATACCTATCATTCCAAAATCAATAAAGGCAATTTTATTTGCCCTATTATTTTCCTTTATTACAAAGATATTTCCTGGATGGGGGTCAGCATGAAAAAAACCACATGTCATTACCTGTCTGAAAAATGATCTTACCCCTATATCTACTATTTTCTTTTTCTCTTCCTTGCTAATTCCAAAAGAGCCATTTATTTCTGATAAGGATATTCCATTTATCTTTTCCATAATTAACAACTTTCCAGTTGTATAGTCGTTATATATTTCAGGTATAATAACTTCACTGCTATTTTTAAATATTTTTTTTAGTTTAATTCCATTAATTGCCTCAAATTTATAATCTAACTCTCTTAACAGCTGTATCTCTAGCTCTGAAACCATCTCTTTCACGTCTATATTCCATTCATTTTTAAAATGATTTAGACTTTCAGATATTTTTTTCAAAATAGATATATCAGCCTTGATAGTACTTTCTATTTCAGGTCTTTGTATTTTAATTACGACCTCCCTGCCATCTAAAAATAGAGCTTCATATACCTGCCCTATAGAAGCTGCTGCTATTGGCTGTGGACTGATATATTTAAAGATTTCATCTATATTACACGAAAGCTCTTCTTGAAGTATTTTCATGGCTGAATCATTGTCTATCGGAATAACATCATCTCTCAGCTTAGATAATTCAAATATTATATCATCATCAAATAAATCTTTTCTTGTACTTAAAATCTGTCCAATTTTTATATATGTAGGTCCTAATTCTTCAAAAACACATCTTAATCTTTGACCTGTTGTCATTACTTTTACATCACCTTTAGGAGATCTGGTGCTTATCTTTGAACTAACTGAATCCTTGTTCAATTTTTCTACTATATAGCCAAAACCATATTTAATTAAGACTGTTGCTATTTCTTTATATCTTCCAATATACTTATAACTTATCCTCATATATCTCTCCCCTTATCCTTATCAAAGTAATGACACTCTTAATTAGACACATAGAATGTAAAAGGCTACTAGCCTTCTTGTAAATTTATATGTGCCAATTTATCCCACAAAACTAAAGCTTAAGAGATTTCTTGGCACATATGTTTAAAATTAACTGTAGCCCTATTTAAATATTTTTATTTACCTTCTGAAAGAAGTTTTGCCTGTATCATAATGGCACATTCTGTTCTTTTTCTCTGCATTTCACAACCTAGTTCATATGGCTTTTTAATATCTCCGTTGAAGTTTATAGCATTGGCATGACATCCACCTGAACAATAGAATTTATTCCAACAAGTTTTACACTCTTGCTTGTTGTAGACATGGGCATTTCTAAACATTTCCCTCATATCTTCTGGAATTTCTATCTTTTCATCATTAAGATTTGCCATTACAAACTCTTCTTTTCCAACAAATTGGTGACATGGATATATATCTCCATTTGGAACTATAGATACATATTCATTACCTGCCCCACATCCAGTTATTCTCTTGATAACGCATGGACCTTGATTTAAATCTATCATAAAATGGAAAAACTTCAATTTTTCTCCTTTTAATTGTCTTTCAGCAAGCTCTGCTGCATAGTTTTCATATTCTTCAAATATCTTTGGAAGATCTTCTTCTCTTAGAGCAAATGGATTAGACTCGTCATCAACTACTGGTTCTACTGAAGTAAGTTCAAATCCCAAGTCTGCAAAATGATTTATATCCTTTGAGAAATCAAGATTTTCTCTTGTAAATGTCCCTCTAACATAATAATACTTATCCTTTGGTCTTTGTGCTACTAATTTTTGGAATTTAGGCACTATCAAATCATAACTACCCTTATTATTTATTGTCAGTCTCATATTATCATTTATATCTTTTCTACCATCAAGAGATAAAACTACATTATGCATATGTTCATTTATGAAATCTATTTTTTCATCATCTAGTAAAACTCCATTTGTCGTAATTGTAAATCTCATATTTTTTCCAGCTGGTTTTTCTATCTCTCTTCCGTATTTAACAAGTTCCTTAACTACTTCCCAATTCATAAGAGGTTCTCCACCAAAGAAATCAATGTCTAGATTTCTTCTATTACCACTGTTGGCAACTAAAAAATCCATGGCCTTTTTACCAATTTCTAAAGGCATAAGCTCTGCCTTACCACCAAAATCTCCCTGCTTTGCAAAACAGTACTTACACTTCAAATTACAATCATGTGCCACATTTAGACATAGAGCCTTTATTACAGGTTCTCTATTTATAAAACTTGGATGGCATTCATATTCATCCTCTGTATATAATAATTTTTCTTTTACTAATTCTTCGATTTCTGCATATGACTCTTCGATTTTTTTTCTATCAAATTCATCAGCTAGTAAAACTACTATCTCTTCTAAATTCTTTTCTTCAAAAAAGTCTAAAACTCTATATGTTACATCGTCAACAACATGAACAGCACCTCCATTTACATCTATTACTATATTGTATCCGTTCATACTGTACTTATGTATCATCTTCAAAACAAATTCCTCCCTTTAACCTTATAATGTCAAACACTATTATAACACATTTGTGTATACAATGTGAACTCAAGTATTAGCTTGCTAACATCATTTTACTTTTTCTATAAATAATATAAATTTTTTTGCTTTCAAGATTTATATTATTTATAGAAAGTATATATTTTTTAATTCAAACCTTCTTATTTTTTATTTTAAAGCCTTAGTTCTTTTCTTTTTTCAAGCTTTCTTTAAAGTGGCTGGCCTTGTTTTTTATTATTTTTTATATGTTTAATGTGATTTTTATGTTATAATGATAAATAGGTATTAATGGAGGTGAATAATTTTGAAACTTTTCAAAAAAACTATGGTGACCCTTTTAGCGCTATCTATATCGGCTACAATGGTTGCATGTGGACCAAAGAATAAAACTTCAAAGAAAAATGACACTCAAAAAATTGAATATATAACAGAGATCACAAAAGATAATGTAGAAGAAGTTGTAATCGAATATAAGGAAATTCTTTCATATTATAATGACCTTAAGAATAACCTTAAAACAATTAATGATGTGAGTAAAAACCCTGATCTTGAAAGAGATGCTGTTTCAGCTAAAGATTCTATTAAAAACAGCATGACACTACTTCAAAATACAGAGACTACTTACAAGCCTCTTATGGAAGCTAAGTCTGTATTATTAAAGATGTACAAAGTATCTCTTGATCTTTCAGACACTGTTGTTACTGAACCAAACACTTATCAACAGAAATTAAAAGATTATGACAAATTATTTGAAGAATTTAAAGACTTAATGGACAAAATACGTTCTGATATTAAGAATGTAAGAGGAAAAGCTCCTACTGATGAAAAAACAGTTCCTGAAAATGAAAATACAGAAGATCAGACAAAGGATAAAGACAAAAATAACAAGCCTTCTTCTGATATTAATTCTTTAAATGATGATAAGAACTCAAAATCTACTAGTGACAAAAACAATAAAAACGACAAGTCTAATCTTGATAAACCTGGCAAGACAGATTCTTCTAGTGGAAAAGATCAATCTTCATCTGCTGGTTCTTCATCTAGTAGTAATCCTTCATCTAGTAATGATGAATTTGTACCACATGTATCAAGTCTAAATAATAGCCTTAGAGGGGAAATTAGACAATCTGGACACAATGAAGGTTTAAGCTATAAACAAAATGGAGGTAGTGCTGCTAACCTTGATCAAGCAGCAACACAGACATTTAATGAATTAGAGGGCGACAACCCTATTCAAGATAGCCAAGTTGCTGAAGCTCGAGCAATCTTTGTAAATGCCTTTAAACAAGCATACAACAGCAACTAATAAACATATTAAAAAAGATCCTTGCATCTGCAAGGGTCTTTTTTTGCTTCTTTGTCAACTAGTCTTGCTGGTAAAATGACCTTTAAAGTTTGAAGCTAAGAAGGTCTTTTTATTAGCATTAAGGCTATATATTATAAGGCATTATTTATTATAAAAAAAAGAGGCTCTGGCGAAGCCTCTTTTTTCCGACTATAATTTAACTGCATAATAAGTATATTCTACTAATTAAATCAAGTCTTTTGAGTGATTATGGTAGTTTTTAAACAAAACCTATCTGCTTTTTTATCCTCTTGGATTTTTTATTAATTAAATAACTCTACAATATCTGAGTTCCTATCTTCTAAATTTTCATTCTCTGTTTTTCTTAGGACAACTGAATATCTTTCACCGTCTACAAAGAATACTACTATCTTTTTGTCACTAAAATTATATTCTCTATATCTATCCATCTCTCTATTAGCTACTTTGCGTAAGGACTTTAAATCATTATCTTCAGCATCTAGTATATATTGTGCATCAGCCTTACTTAGAAGATTAATAATATTTTTCTCTTCACCTTCTTCATATATTCCATATCTAGTGATTACTCTTTTAAGCTGTTCTTCAGCTAAAACTAGCTCTACTGCTTGACCTAATTCATCTCTTAATAATCTTCCATAAACATCTTGGTGATGTAGTGGATAAAGCTCATCAAGACTCACATCCATTATCTTGTCAAAATGAACATACTGCTTATTATTTACATATCCCTCATTTTTTATTTCAACAAAACCAGGAATATCTCCTATACAAAAGCTCTCTATTGAGTCTTTTCTATATTTACTAGAAAATGGTAAAATCTTAATGATACCGTTTTCTTTATCATTATCTAGAACTATAGCATAATCTAATGCATAAGTTTCCTCATCTGCATGATCTAAAGCGAAAAAATTATATCTAACTATATTTCCTATCATATTAAATACTCCTTTAAATTTAAGTAAGCTGTATAGTAACTAATTTCTCTTTCCTCTTTTATATTAACACACATAATATATATTTGTCCATCTTTTTTTTTAAAAAGCTATAATATTAGTCATTTTTATCTAAATAGTATAGCATTTTTCTGCTTAAATAGTATAGTACTTTTCTTTTTAGTAAAAAAACAGTAAGGCTTTTTCGCCCTACTGTTTTTTTAAATTTATTTTTAAAGCTCTTAATTTAGCATACTATTCATTTTTTTATAAAAGCTAGTCTAAAAACATGCACAAGCATCTATTTTCCTAAGATCTTTTATAAGTGAAGTAGACACAAAATTATAACTTGTTTAATTTTTGCTATCTAGATAATAAAAAGTTTTCCATATACTTTTCTATTTCTTCAGCTTTTGTTAAAGTCATTACTTTATTTGCTAGTTCTTTCATGTCTTTTTCATTTACTGATCTTACTAGTCTTCTAGCTCTTAATATAGATATTGGAGACATTGAAAATTCATCTAAACCTAAACCTAAAAGAATTGGTATCATTTTTTGATCTCCAGCTGCTTCTCCACACATACCTACCCACTTACCTTGTGCATGAGCATTTTCTATTACCATCTTTATTAATCTCAAAACAGCAGGGTTAAATTGATTGTAAAGATAACTTATCTTTTCATTCATTCTGTCTACTGCACATGTATATTGAATAAGGTCATTTGTACCTATTGAGAAGAAATCTACATGTTTAGCCAATATATCTGAAATAACTGCTGCAGAAGGAACTTCTATCATCATTCCTATTTCTACATCATCTGAATAAGCTATAGATTCACTCGCTAATTCTTTCTTTACATCTTCACACATTTTTTTAGCCTGTAAAAGTTCTTCCAAAGAAGAAATCATAGGAAACATTATTCTAAGTTTACCATGAACAGATGCCCTGTAAAGAGCTCTTAACTGAGTCTTAAATATCTCTGTCTTATCTAGGCAAAGTCTTATAGCTCTGTAACCTAAGAAAGGATTCATCTCTTCATCCATCTCAAAATAACTAAGTTTTTTATCTCCACCTATATCTAGGGTTCTTATTACAACTGGCTTATTTTCCATTCCTTCCAAAACTGCCTTATATGCCTGATATTGTGTTTCTTCCTCTGGGAATTTGTCACTATTCATATATAAAAACTCAGTTCTATAAAGACCTACACCCTCTGCATCATTTTTTAGCAAAGCTTCTATATCATTAGGTGTTCCTATATTACCTGCTAGTTCAACTTTTCTACCATCTATAGTTTCTGATTTTTTTCCTTTTAGTAGTTCTAGTTCTTTCTTTTCTTCTTCAAAAATTCTCTTCTTTTCTCTATATTCATCTACTATAGCTTTTTCTGGATTTACAAATACTTCTCCTGTATCTCCATTAAAGACTATTAAATCATTATCCTTTATAGTCTTTGTTGCATCAGTTAAGCCCACTATGGCTGCTATTTCTAAAGTTCTAGACATGATAGCTGTATGTGAAGTTCTACCACCAATATCAGTTAAAAATCCTAAAACTTTTGCCTTATCCATTGTCGCCGTATCAGATGGAGTAAGATCATGTGCTACTAAAACCACTTCTTCACTTAAAGAAGACAAATCTACCACCTTGATCCCCAAGATATGTCTTAATACTCTTCCTGTTACATCCTTGATGTCAGCTGCTCTTTCCTTCATATATGCATTATCCATTCCTTCAAATATAGATACAAACATATCCTTTATTTCATTTAGGGCAAAGTCGGCATTTACAGCTTCACTTCTTATTTTATTTTCTGCTTCTCCTATAAATTCAGGGTCTTCTAAAACCAAGATATGGGCAGCAAATATTTCAGCCTCTTCTTCTCCTACTTCTCTAGCAACCTTGTCTTTTACAGCTGTTAACTCAGCCTTTGAAAGCTCTACCGCCTCATTAAGTTTTTTTATTTCTGCTTCTATATCGCTTATTTCTTTTTTTTCAATTATAATCTCATTTTCTTCTACTACCAAGGCTTTACCTATCGCAATACCTGGTGATGCACCTATTCCCTTCATCCTAACTTACCTCCAATGTTCTACTTTACAGAAGTTAAGATTTTCCTTCTGCCTAATATTTACCATAATCTCTTTATCTTACTTAATATAAAAAACTTCCATTTATTAACTTGCTTATAAAATCTATTTTGTTAAAAAGAAAGCATTTTCTTAAGTAATATTTTCTAATTAATAATCACTTTATACAAAAAATGTTAAGGGCAAAGGCCCTTAACATTTTGCCATACTATTTTTCTGTATTATATTTCTCCAAAACCATCTTCTACTAATTTAACCATTGTTTCTAATGCTAATTCTTCATCTTCTCCATTAGTTTCAATTTCTATTGTAGTTCCCTTTGATAAACCAAGTCTCATTATTCCCATTATTGACTTAGCATTTACCTTTTCACCATCGTGTATAAGTTCAACAGATGATTTAAACTTTGATGCTTCCTTTACAAACATACTTGCTGGTCTTGCATGTAGACCTGTTTCATTTATTATTGTTACTTCCTTTTTCATAAAAACCTCCATAATATCTTAACTAATTTTATTAATTTAATTTTACTAGCACATTTTGACCCTCATGGTCAAATTATGTCCCTATCAAAATGCAAAATCTAAACTATTTATATTTTACAACATTTCTTAAAAAAATACCATCTTATTTTTATCTTTCATTAAAATCTGTTAAATTTAAACTTTTTTCTATTATTCTGTCAACTTTTTTTATCAAATCTTCTTTTCTACTTTTATTATTTTTATCTAATATTTCTTTTCCTATATTTTCTAATATTTTATAATTTTCATCTAAAAAAATATATGTTTCTAGAAGTCTATACGGATAGTATTCATATATTGAATTTCCCATTTTTTTCAAAAATGCCTGCATATAAGTTTGATATACCTTAGAATTTAAAATAGTCAAAAGATAGGGATATGAAATAAGGCTTTTAAACTCTTCTTTTATCGTAAAAAAGTAGACATCTGCACTAAAATATGAATTATCTTTATCTAATGCAAACCTATTTTCCTTACTTTTAAAAGGATATATTATCTTTTCTTGTTCAAAACTACTTTCTTTCCTAGCCCATTGAAGATGATACCAACTTCTAATCCCCTTTATAACCTCTCTACGACCTTCAAGCCTATCCCTATACTTTAAAAGATGTGTTTTTAATTTTCCATCTTCAAGACTCTTAGCCGTGTCTAAATACAAAAGAATTTTATTATTCTCTTTTATATTGTAACTAAGAATATCTTTTGATTTAATCCATCTTTTACACAAACTAGAATCTAAATCTGCTAGAAGTTCTGATTTATTATCAATTATAAATGCCCTATCACATCCTGTAATAACCCCTTGATAACTATCTACTATGTCAGCTAATTTGTATCTAAGTTTGTTTTTTATAGCATCCATAATCATCTTTTCATCTTTTGTCATTACAGCCCATGATGTTTCATCTTTAAACAAAACTCCACTACTATTTATATTCTTACCCCTTAATAAGTCTTCTAAATCTTCTTTATTATTAATTATTTTTGTTTTCACATTTTTTTCTTCATCTGCTAACCTTGAATTTGTTTTCTTTTTAAAGGTAATTATTGCTGGCGATACCCCTATATTTTTTGAAAAAATTTCACAACTTCTAAAATCAAAAATATTAATTATTTCTGTGTTTTTTTCTAAAAACTTTCTTACATGTAGGGCTGAGTCAGATTCAAGAAAATACCTAGGAACGATGTATGAACATATTCCCCCCTCTTTTAAATAATCAACTGCCCTTTTAAAAAAACAATAATATATATCCGATTTGTTGATATAGACGTCCTTATATTCTTCCCTTAGTTTTTTTGAATATTGACTATCTATATTTTTATGTCCCACATAAGGGGGGTTTCCTATTATATAGTCAAACATCCCCTCTTTTATTTTTTCATTTTGTGGAAACAAAGCATCATCTAGCAGTATATTGCTATTTATTTTCTCAAAATTTATATACTTTTTCTTGTTATACTCTCTAAAAATCTCTACAGAAACTTTATCTTTTTCAATAGCGTACAGACTTTTACATATTATATCTAAAACTTCACAACTATTGCTATTTTTCTTCTTTCCCAAAAAATAATTTACTACTTCATTATAAAAAAGCCCACAACCCGAAGCTATATCAAGTATCTTGATATTTTCTGAAATACTTACATCTTTAAACAGTTCCTTAACCATCAACTTAACAATTAGTTCTGGAGTATAGTATATGCCCTCTTTTTTACATTTTAGATCATCTAAAGCATCTCTATATTCCGTCGAAATACTATAAAGATTCACTCTTGTTCCCCTTTCAAATTATCTATAATTAACTCTATCTTTTATTATTTCATTTCTATAAGAGTCTATATAATTTAAAATACCGTCACTTATTCCTTTTGCTATATCTTGTCTTGTTTTTTCATTTTGAAGTTTTTCCCCATCATCTTTATTTGAAATAAATCCGCACTGTACTATAACAGAGGGTACCTCTGTATACAGAAGAATATCAAAATTTTTGTTCTTAATTCCCCTGTCCTTAAAATCTATAAATGATAAGGTTGTCGACTGAATTGATTCTGCAAGTCTTTTAGATAGGATTTTTCTCTCTTCTTGTTTTTTATATTCTTTATTTATCTCTTCTGTATTTCTTTCTTTTTTTTCAACTTCTCCTTTAGAAATTATATCGTCATTACCCCTGTCAGCCTTATCATCTCTTGAAGGCTTTCTTATATTTTTACTTGCAGAAAGATCAGAATAATATGTATCCATGCCTTGTGCATCATATGGCTTACCTTGAGCATTTAATCTTATAGATACCAATAAATCCGCTCTATTTTTCTTCAAACATTCTAATCTTTTATCCATATCCAAGGCTTCATCATATTCTCTTGTTAGGCAAACATCTATGTCATCATGCTTTTCAAGGTGAGACTTTATTATTCTAGCTATATCTAAATTAATATCTTTTTCTTTTAAACTTCCATCAGGTGTAGATAGACCTTCAACAAGTCCTCCTTTAGCAGGGTCAATCACTATATTTATTATTTTATCTTTTTTAATTTCTTCTTGATTTTTTATTACTGGTTCAAGCTTTTTAAAAGAAGAAAAATAAATAT
>RCNI01000858.1_pt1 | contig 17662 bp, 19 predicted proteins | sample 2041151 | NCBI WGS metagenome assembly RCNI01 (sample SAMN09708214, study PRJNA481090) | feces metagenome | isolation source: feces | place: Antarctica: Albino Rookery | reverse complement strand
GAATAATAATTTCAAATTGCAATGGATTTAAAAAAGAGGCAGCCAGTGAGCAAACTGATTGCCTCTTTTGTCTACAGTCTGAAACAACCACTGGAAGGTGGTTGCTTTTTTTATGTGCGAATAGAAATATTAGAGCTGAAAAGTGTGTGTTTTACTACTTGAATTTTTAAACGAAAGGAGTATAATATTATTCGTATCGGGGTATGGCGCAGTTGGTAGCGCGTTGCGTTCGGGACGCAAAGGCCGTCAGTTCGAGCCTGACTACTCCGACCACTAGATGCACATTATCAGGTAATAGCCTGCAATGTGCTTTTTTTATGGAAATAAAAATACTGCTCCGTATTTAAAGAACAGTATCATCTTTATGTGCTTTGTTTATTTTGACTCTTTCATGATTTTTACTCCGGAGCTTGTGCCAATTCTACCGGCTCCGGCTTCAATCATTTCTACAGCCTTATCATAGTCTCTGATTCCACCGGATGCTTTTACCTGCATAAAGTTCGGTATAGAAGCACGCATCAGGCTTACATTTTCTGCTGTTGCACCGTCTGTGCTGAAACCTGTAGAGGTTTTGACAAAATGAGCACCTGCTTTTGTAGCAATTTCACAAACCTGTGTAATCTCATCTTTTGTAAGCAGACATGTTTCAATAATTACTTTTACGATTGCATTATGAAGCTTTGCAACTTCACATACAGAATGTATATCATTTTCTACATATTCATAATCGCAGGACTTTAATTTTCCTACATTGATTACCATATCGATTTCTTCAGCTCCGTTTTTACAAGCATCTTCAGCCTCAAATGTTTTTGCAGCAGTTGACATTGCACCTAAAGGAAAACCTACAACACTGGAAATCTTTACGTCAGTATTTTTTAAAAGTCTGTTACATAATTCTACATGACACGAATTTACGCATACAGAATAAAAATCGTATTCAATTGCTTCTTTACATAAAGTTTCTATTTCAGCATCTGTAGCTTCAGCCTTCAATAATGTGTGATCAATATATTTGTTTAATTTCAAAATAATCCCTCCCTAAAAATATTAGTAATATCTTAGTACAACACTAATGTCTTGTCAAGATTATGGATTATAACTATATATACGGGGTAAAATACAAATTATGCATTTTGCTTTGACAAATAATAAAAACAGGAATATAATATTATGATATAGTTAGGAATAAAGAGGGGTAATGATGGAAAAAAAGGTTAAAAGATTAGGCTTTTTGAAATGGTTAAGCATCCCTTTGGGATTTATAATGTTTGCTCTTACTTTTGATAGTTTTGGAACTTTTATCAGTTCATTGTTTTCAGCAATGGCAATTGTGGCTTTTTGGAATGTCGTTAAAAATGAACAAACAAGACTTATCGGGCAGACTATTGCTGACGAAATAAAAAAGGCAATTTCCGAAGCGGGAAATATTGATAATATGATAGAAATTAAAAGGATGAAGAGTGGTATTATTGCACGTGTTTATCTGATTAATGCAAGAGAAAGAGCACAGATTGTTCATCGATTTATTGCTAATCGCATGGAACATTGTACTTTTAAAAAGTATCTGTGGATTATGCAGCTGACCGATATGCATGGTAAAGGAGCATTACGTGAAACACAGAAAATCCTGAATGAGCAGTTATTGGAAGAACTTAGCAAGAAACGGAGAAAAAATCAACAAAATAAGTAGAATAAAAAGCAATAGTGCAACTTCTACATCTGCATTATTGCTTTTGCTGTTTTTTTCAAAATAGAAAGACCATAAAAGTAACCTAAATAAAGAACATCTCATAATGTAAATACATAGATATTTAAAAATTATGTATTTGCAGGAGGAGATTATGAATATCGGTATAGTGGGAACAGGAGCAATGGGACAGATTGTCAGAGAAAGTGCAGAGCAGCTTTCTCAATTCGATAAAATATATAGTATCGAACCATCCCGAAGAGATGCGTTTCAAAACTTTCCGCCAGTTGATGTGATTATAGATTTCAGCCATCCGGATGCACTCAATAAGATTTATGATTATGTGTCAGAAAGAAAAGGTAAAACCGGCGTTGTTTTTGCAACAACGGGATATTCCGAAGAGGATAATGAACGCATAAAAAAATTGTCTGAAATAGCTCCGGTTATAAAAAGTGCAAATTTTTCTTTTGGAATTTATATTTTAAAGGAAATGATCGGGCATGTAAAAAAAGTATTAGGGGATAATGCTGATATAGAGATTATAGAGAAACATCACAATCAAAAAATTGATGCACCTTCCGGCACAGCGCTTCTTCTTGCGGAAGCATGTGATCCGGAACATAACAAAGAATGGAAATTCGGTCGGAAGGGTGAAGGAAAGCGAGAAAATGAAATCGGTATACATAGCATACGAGGAGGTACAATTTTTGGAGAACATCAGATTATCTTTGCGATGAAGGATGAAATTGTTGAGATGCATCATCAGGCCTTTTCAAAAAAGATTTTTGCAGAAGGTGCAGTGAAAGCTGCAATATGGTTAGAAGGTAAAAAGGCGGGTATGTATACGCTAAACGAAGTATTTAAATAAACAAAAGTTAAGAAGGAAGAGGAAAAATGGAAATAGAATTAAAGTATTCGATAGATAACAGAGACAAGATTGAACAAATTTTTTCGGATTCATCAGTATTAGAAATTAAAGATGAAAATTCAGAAGAAAATATAGATATGCATGCGGTATATTTTGATACAGAAGACAGTGCTTTCAGTAAAAATTCTATTGCTTTTCGTATACGCAGGGAAGGTTCAAAACTAATGGCAACGCTTAAATGGGGTGGCTCATCAGTTGGAGAAATGCATAAAAGAGAAGAAATTAATATACCAGTAAATGATGAGGGACAGTTAGAGTGTCCTGACCTTACAATTTTTGAACAATCACAGGCAGGCCCTATGCTTGAAAAACTTGCATCAGGGAAAAAACTTGTGCCACTTATGGATATCGACTTTTTAAGAAAGCAGGTAAGGCTGGATACAGGAAAAGCTATTTGTGAACTTTCAATAGATGAGGGAAAGGTTATCTGTGGCGGAAAAGAAGACAAAATCCTTGAAATGGAAATAGAACTTTATTCTGGTGAAGAAGCAGAAATTGTAAGGCTTGGAGAGGAAATTTCGTCGAAATATGGTCTTCAGCCTGGGAAAATCAGCAAATTTAGAAGAGGACTTAATCTTTTGGACTAAAAATGGCTGTTTTTACAGTCATTTTTGTTATATTCCTTTACTTTACGGGGCAAAAAGTGTATAATTATATGCGCTATGTGCAGATGCATATACAAGTTAACATGATATATAATTTTAGGAGGATATAAATCAATGAAGGCAACATTTATTTCAAAAGAAAATAATGATGTAAAATTTTCAATGGAGTTTACAGCTGAAGAATTCGAAAAAGCAGTTGTAAATGCATATCAGGAAGCTAAGGATCAGTTCGTTATTGACGGTTTCAGAAAAGGTAAAGCTCCAAGAAGCATTATTGAAAAACACTATGGTGAAGGAATTTTCTTTGAAGATGCGATTAACAATCTTTTCCAGGGAGCTTATCCATTTGCCCTTAAAGAATTAGAACTTGAGCCAATCAACAGTCCTGCAGCTGAATTCAGCGAAATCGGTAAGGGTAAACCACTTACAATCACAATTACAGTTCCTGTATATCCAGTAATCGAAGTTAAAGATTACACAGGTGTAGAAGTTGAACAGGTTATGGAAACAGTAAAGGAAAATGACGTTAAGAGAGAACTTGACGCATTATTACAGAGAAATGCAAGAATGGTAGTTGCAGACAGACCGGTTCACATGGGAGACACAGTTGTTCTTGACTATTCCGGATTTGTAGGAGAAGAACAGTTTGAAGGCGGCACAGCAGAAAACCAGGAACTTAAAATCGGTTCAGGAATGTTTATCCCGGGATTTGAAGAACAGCTGGTTGGTGCTGTAAAAGAAGAAAATAAGGATGTTGTTGTTACATTCCCAGAAGAATACCATGCACCTGAATTAGCAGGTAAAGAAGCTGTATTCCACTGCATGATTCATGAAATCAAAGAAGAACAGCTTCCTGAATTAGACGACGAATTCGCAAAAGATGTTAGTGAATTTGATACTTTAGATGAATTAAAGAAGTCAATCGAGGAGAAACTACAGAAGTATGCTGATGCTCAGTCAGAAAGCAGTGCAAAAGATGCTATTATCGAAAAAGTTTACGAAGCAAACAGAGTAGATGTTCCGGCTATCATGATTGAAGACGAATTAGACAGAATGAGTCAGGAATTAGATCAGCAGTTAAGAGCACAGAGCTTATCCTTAGAACAGTACTTACAGTTTGTTCAGAAAGAAATGAAAGATTTCAGAGAAGAACTTAGAGAAGAAGCTGCAAAGAAAGTTGAAACAAGAATCATTCTTATGTCAATTGTAGAAGCAGAAAAAATTGAAGTTTCTGAAGAAGAACTTGAAGAAGAATTAAAGAACATCGCAACAGCTTACAATACAGATGTTGAAAACATCAGAGCTATGTTAGGCGGTGAAAATATTACTTTCTTTAAGAAAGACATTCAGTTAAAGAAAGCTATCGATATGCTTTATGACAAAGCAGTTGTTACAAAGGTTGAAAAGAAAGCTGAAGAAGCAACAGAAGCTGAAGCTGAAGAAAAATAAGTAAAAATATTTAGGAGGGTTAAAGAATGGCTTTAGTACCATATGTGGTTGAACAGACCGGCAGAGGAGAAAGATCTTATGACATCTATTCAAGATTATTAAAAGACAGAATTATTTTTCTGGGGGAAGAGATAGATGATCATGTAGCAAGTCTCGTGGTAGCGCAATTGCTATTCTTGGAAGCTGAAGATCCTACAAAAGATATTTGCATTTATATTAATAGTCCCGGCGGTTCAGTAACCGCCGGAATGGCTATTTATGATACTATGCAGTATATCAAACCTGATGTATCAACGATCTGTGTAGGCCTTGCAGCAAGTATGGGAGCATTCCTGCTTTCATCAGGAAAGAAAGGAAAGAGATTTGCATTACCGAATGCTGAAATTATGATTCACCAGCCTTTAGGCGGTGCAAAAGGTCAGGCATCGGATATTCAGATTCATGCAGAGTGGATTATAAAAACAAAAGATAAATTAAACAAAATTTTAAGCGAAAATACAGGAAAAGAAATATCAGTAATTGAGAAAGATACAGACAGAGATAATTTTATGAGCGCAGAAGATGCATGTGCATATGGATTGATCGATAAAGTAATTACAGGTAAATAAGGGGAATTTTTATGACAGAAAGATACGACGAAAATAAACAGTTAAGATGTTCTTTTTGCGGTAAACCACAGAATCAGGTAAGACGCCTTATTGCAGGACCGGGAGTATATATCTGTGATGAATGTGTTGAAATGTGTATGAGCATTGTAGAGGATGCAATCAGAGAGACTGAGGAGGAAGAAAATCAGAATACCCGGTATGAACTTCTAAAGCCAAAAGAAATTTTTGATGCATTATCAGATTATGTAGTGGGGCAGGATGCTGCAAAGAAAACACTTGCTGTAGCAGTATATAATCATTATAAACGTATCAATAATATAGATACAAAAAATGAAACTGACATTGAACTGCAGAAAAGTAATATTATTATGATTGGACCTACAGGTTCAGGAAAAACTTTACTTGCACAAACCCTTGCAAATCTATTAGATGTACCGTTTGCAATTGTCGATGCGACGGCACTTACTGAAGCGGGCTATGTAGGTGAGGATGTTGAGAACATTCTTCTACGACTGGTGCAGGCTGCAGATTATGATATTGAAAAGGCGGAAAAGGGAATTATCTACGTCGACGAAATCGATAAGATTTCAAGAAAGTCAGATAATCCGTCAATTACCAGAGATGTAAGCGGTGAAGGCGTACAACAGGCATTGCTTAAGATTCTAGAAGGCACTGTTGCAAATGTTCCTCCACAGGGAGGAAGAAAACATCCTCATCAGGAATTTTTACAATTTGATACTTCGAATGTACTTTTTATTTGTGGTGGTGCATTTGACGGACTTGAGAAAATTATTCAGAGAAGACTTGGAGAACGTGTAATCGGCTTTAACTCTGAGTTTGTAGAGACTGATCAGGATGAGCAAAACCTTTTATCACATCTTGAACAGGGAGACTTGCTGAAATTCGGACTTATTCCCGAATTTATCGGAAGGCTTCCGGTAATCGTTACACTTGATGAACTTACAGAAGATGCTCTTGTAACGATTATGAAAGAACCGAAGAATGCTCTTGTAAAACAGTTTAAGCGATTATTTGAAATTGACGGTGTTGATTTCGAAATTGAGGATGAAGCAATTCGTCTTGTTGCTCAGAAAGCAATTGAAAGAAAAACCGGAGCAAGAGGCCTTCGTAGTATATTGGAACACTCCATGATGGACGTTATGTTTGACATTCCGTCCAAAGATGATGTTACAAAATGTATTATTACCAAAGAAACCATTGAGAATGGAACTAAACCTGTTCTGGTTCATGGTAATGCAGAAACCGGTGAAAAAAACGAGGCGGATGCCTCATAGTATAGGCGGCTTATGTCGCCTTATTCTTTTAAAGGAGGGAAAAGTATATGAATGAAGAAAAAGTATTTTTTCCATGTATTCCACTAAGAGGACTTACCATCTTACCGAATACAGTAATTCATTTTGACATAGGAAGAGAAAAATCTATAAAAGCTTTAGAAAAAGCTATGACGACGGATAAACTCATATTCGTTTCCTCTCAGATTGATGATAACGTTTTAATACCGACTTTTGCTGACATTTATTCTGTAGGTACTGTAATCAGAGTTAAGCAGATGTTAAAGATTCAGGGAGATGCAATAAGAGTACTTGTAGAGGGACTTTATCGTGCGGAAATAGATCAGACAGGAGATAATGAAGAGTATTTTGAATGTACTGTTAATCCGATTGAAGAAGAAATTGCTGAAGATGATTTAACAACTGAGGATAAAGCAAAGCTACGCATACTCAAAGAAGCATTTATTGCATATGGTTCACTGACCGGCCAAATTGCTGAAGAAGTTATTGATAAAGTAATTTCAGAGCAATCTGCCATTGCTATTGTAGATAAGATTGCAAATGAACTTGTTGTTCCTTATGGTAAAAAACAACTGGTTCTTAAAGAAATGGATTTTAGCAAAAGAATAGATGTACTTACAGAAATCATTGCTGAGGAAAACGAAATTGCAGCAATAGAAAAAGAACTGTCCAAAAAAGTTAAAGAAAGTGTTGACCAGAACCAGAAAGAATATTTCCTTCGTGAAAAGATGAAGGCTATTCAGGAGGAACTGGGAGTAAATGAAGATGCAGGTGTCGAAGCTACAGAATGGTTAGAAAAACTTGAAGAACTGCATCTTGATGAAAAGACGGAAGAAAAAGTAAAAAAAGAAATTAATAAGTTTTCAAAGATGATGCCGTCTTCAGCAGAAAGTGCGGTCATCAGAAATTATGTTGAAACTATACTTGAACTGCCATGGAATAAAAGTTCTGAGACAAATCAGGATTTAAACAAGGCGGAAAAGATTCTGAATGATGAACATTATGGCCTTGATAAGGTAAAAGAGAGAATCCTTGAATATCTGGCAGTAATTCATCTTACAAAGGGAATCAAAGGCTCAATCTTATGTCTGGTAGGACCTCCAGGCGTAGGAAAGACATCGATTGCAAGATCAATTGCCAAGGCAAGCAATCGTGAATTTGTAAGAATGTCTCTTGGAGGCGTTCGAGATGAAGCAGAAATAAGAGGACATAGGAGAACTTATATCGGAGCAATTCCGGGAAGAATAATTTCATCCATTAAAGATGCCGGTGTAAATAACCCTGTATTTTTATTTGACGAAGTTGATAAAATTGGTGCGGACTTTAAGGGTGATCCGGCTTCTGCACTTTTAGAAGTACTGGATCCAGAGCAGAATAATTCTTTTACGGATCATTTTCTGGAAGTTCCATTTGATTTATCAAAAGTAATGTTTATTACTACAGCAAACAGCCTGGATACTATTCCGAGACCATTACTCGACAGAATGGAAGTTATTGAAGTTTCAGGATATACAGAAGAAGAAAAGGTTAAGATTGCACAGAAATATCTTGTACCTAAACAAATAAAAGAACATGGACTTGAAAAAGAAAATATTCGAGTTTCAGAAAAGAGTATTCATGATATTATCAATTACTATACAAGAGAGTCCGGAGTTCGTAATCTGGAAAGAGAGATTGCGAACCTTTGCAGAAAAGTTGCAAGAAAGATTGTAACTACAGGGAAAACAGCATATAATATTACACAGGGAAATCTGGAAAATTATCTTGGTAAAAAACGTTATCATTTTGATATTGTTGAAGGAGATAACCAGATTGGAGTAACAACAGGTCTGGCCTGGACAACAGTTGGAGGAGATACTCTTCAGATAGAAACCGTAGCAGTACCGGGAAATGGAAAACTTGTTCTTACAGGACAGCTGGGAGATGTTATGCAGGAGTCTGCAAAAGCTGGCGTAAGCTATATACGTTCTATTGCGGATCAGTTTGCCATAGAAAAGGATTTCTACAAAAAGTATGACTTACACGTACATGTACCGGAAGGTGCCGTACCTAAAGACGGACCTTCAGCAGGAGTAACTATGTGTACTGCAATTATTTCGACCCTTACGGGAATACCTGTGAGAAGAAATGTTGCCATGACAGGAGAAGTTACACTGAGAGGAAAAGTCCTTCCTGTAGGAGGAATCAGAGAAAAAGTATTGGCAGCACACAGAGCCGGAATTACCAAAGTTCTTTTACCGAAAGAAAATGCAGCGGATATTGAAGAAATTCCGGCAAGTGTAAGAAAACAGATGGAGTTTGTTCTGATTGGTAATGTCAGTCAGGCATTAGATGAAGCGCTTGTAAAGTAGATAGGTAAATTTTATGAAAGTTATAAAATCACAATTAGATGCAGTTGCAGCAAAACCGGTTCAGTATCCACCGGATAATCTTCCAGAGATTGCTTTTGCCGGAAGATCCAATGTGGGAAAATCATCACTTTTAAACCTGATTACAAATAGAAAAAAACTTGCAAAAGTAAGTGGCAGTCCGGGAAAAACAAGAACAATTAATTTTTATCTGATTAATGATACTTTTCGTATTGTGGATTTGCCTGGATACGGATATGCTAAGGTTTCAAAGTCTATGTCAGAAAACTGGGGTGAGATGATGGAACTTTATCTTCAGAATAGAGAAGGACTCAAAAAGGTAATCCAGCTTGTAGATATTCGTCATAAGCCTACAGCACAGGATGTTCAGATGTATGAATATCTTAGATATTATGGGCTTGATGGAATTGTTGTCTGCACAAAAGCAGACAAGGTCTCTAGAAACGAAATGCAAAAAAATATATCCATGATTAGAAAAGCACTTAATTTATCTAAAGAGGATAAAATCATACCTGTCTCAGCATTAAAGAAAACAGGGTATGATGTCTTGATGGATGAAGTGGAAAAATTACTGGAGGAGACATGCAGTTCATCGGTATCAGAGTAATATTAAAAAGAATAAAAGCAATATTTTATCTGCTTAAAGATAAAACCGTACCTCTCAGGAAAAAGGCGTTAGTCATATTTGGACTTGTATACCTTTTTCTCCCTGTAGATTTAATTCCACCGATTTTGTTTCCTTTCGGATTTATGGATGACATAATTCTATGGGTATATATTTTATGGCACCTCAAAGATGAATTGGATGCATATTGGATAGGGGAAAAAGAAACGGATTTATCGAAAAAATTTCGTGACAAGGACCTTGTTGAAGGTGTAGAATTTAATATAGAAGATGAAGAAAAATAATGAGGAGTAAGCAATGGTAAATTCAGAAGTTAAAGGTACAGTATTATTAACACAGGAACAGATTTGGGAAAGAGCTAAAGAAATCGGCAAACAGATTTCTGAGGATTTTTCCGGAGAAGAACTGATTTTAATCGGTACACTTAAAGGTGCTGTAGTATGGATGGCAGATATGATGAAAACAATTACGCTGGACACACAGATTGACTTTATCTCTGCAAGCAGTTATGGAAGCGGTACAGTAAGTTCCGGAAATGTAAAAATTAAGAAGGACATAGAACTTGATATTGAAAATAAAAATGTTTTAATTATTGAAGATATTATCGATACAGGCAATACTCTTAAGTACCTTAAAGAGTATTTTTCGAAAAAAAATGCTAAATGTGTAAAGATCTGTACACTTTTAGATAAGCCTTCAAGAAGAGAAGCTGATGTTCAGGGTGATTATGTCGGATTCTCTATTGATGATCTTTTTGTAATTGGATATGGGTTAGATTTTGATCAAAAATATAGAAATTTACCATATATCAGTTATCTGGATAGCTACGAAGCTTAGTTCTAATAGTATGTTTTTTAGGGATAGAACGTAATTTTGTCTATCCCGTTTATATTTAAAGTATGGTTAGGAGCAAAAATGCGTAAATTAAATTACTTTTTATCAATTATGCTAGTGATATTTATGTCATTTATGATAATGTTTCTGAGTTCAAATCTCGTTTTAAGAGCATCAGCAATGTATTCTTTCCATTTTAATGACAGTGAAGTAATGTATGATATCCCGTATAGCGTAACAGGAAATGATATGGCAAAAGAAATTACATCATATTGGTGGTCACTGAATTCTAAGCCGTTTCAGGTTTATGAGGATAATCGTATATTTCAGGATCCTATCTTTGAAAAAGCGGAGCAGGATGTAATGGGAAAAGCAAAACTTTTTATTAATCTGGAATTTGCAGCAGGTGTATTATGCTTAGCCGGATTTTTAGGAATTTACATTTACCTGCTTAAGAAAAACTTTAAAGAAGCGCTTAGAAACCGGTTTAGGTGTGGTGCAATTATAACGATAGCATTACTTATAGGACGAATCATTTTTTGGAACATTAAATCTTGTCGACTTTGGGTATATCAGAATTTTATAGGCATACAATTGCCTAAAAACTCAACGATAGGTATTATTCTGGGAGATCCTTTATTTAAGACTTATCTCATTTTTGCATCCATTGTCGGTGTGGCTTTGTTAGCTGTTATGACTTATATTCATTATAATCTTACAAAGCCGGAAAGAATTTTTTATTGAGTCAAGGAGAAAAATAAATGGTATATGTTTTTTTAGCACACGGCTTTGAAGAAATTGAAGCTGTTACCGTAGTAGACATACTTCGGAGAGCAGGTATTCAGGTCAAAACTGTGTCTCTTATGGAAGATAAAACGGTTTATGGCTCAAGAGGTATTGGCATTGAGGCAGATATATTTTTCCGGGAGGGAAATTATAATAAGTGCGCTATGTTAATTTTGCCGGGAGGAATGCCGGGAACCATAAACCTTTGTAATCACAAAGAACTTAATATTGAGCTGAAAGATTATTATCTGAGTGGTAAACCTATTGCGGCAATCTGTGCAGCTCCAATGGTTTTGGGACGTGCGGGGATTCTGGCAGGTCATGAAGCGACAATTTATCCCGGAATGGAAGATGAACTTATCGGTGCAATTAAGAAAGATGATGATGTAGTTGTCTCAGGCAATCTGATTACAGCAAAGGGACCGGGAATTGCAATGAAGTTTGCACTTGCAATTATTGATAGATTAAAAGGAACCGATAAAGCAAAAGAAATAGCAGAGGAATTACTTTACAGATAGAGGAAAAAATATGAGTTACAAAGTGGATTTTCATACCCATTCCTATTATTCAGATGGTTTAATGAAGCCTACTGACTTAGTAAGAATGTATAAAGAAAGAGAATATGATATTATTGCACTTACTGACCATGATGGAATTGATGGAGTAAAAGAAGCGGAAATTGCAGGAGAAGCACTTAAGATGCAGGTCGTTCCGGGAATTGAACTTGCTACTTCATACGATTTTGATGGCCATGAAATTGAATTTCATTTGTTAGGATACTACATTGATATAGAAAATGAAGAACTTAATGAGAAATTAAAAGAGATTCGTGAACATAGAAGAGTGCGTAACGAGAAGTTATTAGCCCATCTTAATGAACTTGGTTATGAACTTACTTATGAGGACCTACTTGAGCGTCCGAAACAGAATTATATTGGAAAACCTAATTTTGAAAGAGCAATGAAACGAAAAGGGTATAATCCGGAAAACATGTGGGATATTTTTGATGAAGCAGAAAAACAGAAAATTTCCATTGAAGAAGGAATTAACCTTATAAAAGGTGCAGGAGGAATTGCAGTACTTGCCCATCCTATGAAAACGAGAAAAATAGGTGAAAAAGACAGTGAGGAATTTTGGAATAATCTTTACACTATCGTAAAAGATTTAAAGAAAAAAGGCCTTAAGGGAATTGAGTGCTATCATCCTTCAGCGGATAATGAACAATCAATGAAATTAGTTCAGCTTTCAGGTAAGTATCATTTGCATATGACTGAAGGCTCAGATTTCCATGGAGATAAATAGATATTATAGAAAGAATAGTATACAATAAGTAACTATTCTTTTTTGTTGATTGTTAAACACTATTTGTAAACGAGTCAAAAAAGTATTATAATAAAAGCAGGAATAACCATAGTTGAGAAGAGGAGAAGGATATGGTCATTGATTTTATAAAAAAACCCATTGCTGCAGCAATAAGAACGGAGAAGGATTTCAGTACAGCTTTGAAATCAGATGTTGATATGGTATTTTTACTTCATTCAAATATCATGACAGTAAACCAATGTGTCAAAGAAATTCATAGTTCAGGCAAAAAAGCTTTTGTTCATGTAGACTTTGCTGAAGGTATCGGAAAAGACCGATATGGACTTGAGTATCTTGCAAAGCAGGGAGTAGATGGAATTCTTACAACCAGAACCAATATTGTTAAAGCAGCCAAGGAGTATAATCTGATTACAGTGCAGCGCTTTTTTATGGTAGATTCGCACTCAGTCGGAACTTCTGTAGAATCAATTAAAATTTCAAAACCTGATATTATAGAAATAATGCCGGGGATTATTACCAAGAAAATCAAAGAGTTTTCAGAAAAAGTAGATATGCCGATTATTGCCGGAGGTATAATTGAAACTGAAGAGGAAGTCAGAGAAGCCCTGAAAGCAGGTGCTACAGTGGTTTCTACAGGAGAAGTTGGCCTTTGGAACGTTGAAGTGTAGTGGAGGAATTTTATGAAGATTAAATTTTGTGGAGCTTCATCAGGAGTTACAGGATCATGTCATTTATTAACTACAGAAAATCATAAGATTTTACTGGACTGTGGAATGTTTCAGGGAGGAAAAGCCCAGGATGCATTGAATTACGAAGCATTTCCATTTGAACCGTCAGAAATTGAATGTGTAATTCTGAGCCATGCGCATATTGACCATTGTGGAAGATTACCGCTACTGGTCAAGAGAGGATTTAAAGGAAAGATTTACTGTACAGATGCTACTGCGGATTTAGTCGATGTAATGCTTAAAGACAGCGGGTTTATTCAGGAAAAAGATGCTGAGTGGAAAAGTAAAAGAAATGCGAGAGCAGGAAAGCCACCAGTAGAACCGCTTTATACATATAATGATGCGTGTGAAGCGTTGCAGTACCTTGAGCCGGTACTTTATGACCAGCTTATAGAACTTAATGACAATATGAGAATTGTTTTTAATGATGCAGGACATATTTTAGGATCTGCAATCATTGAGTTGTGGGTAAAAGAAAATGATAAGGATTCAAAAATCGTATTTTCAGGTGATCTGGGTATGACTGACAGACCTATTTTAAGAGATCCTACAACGATTAAGAAAGCTGATTATGTAATTATGGAAACTACATACGGAAATCGTAATCATCCGGAAAACAGCACAAGCATCAAAAAACTTATGGAAATTGTTCTGAAGACAGTTAGACGGGGAGGGACTGTAGTCATACCTTCTTTTGCAGTTGGAAGAACACAGGAGCTTATTTTTGAATTTAATAAGTTCTATGAAAAAAATAATGAATATCGTAAAGAACTTGATTCTCTTCATGTCTATGTTGACAGTCCTATGGCAACAACAGCAACGGAAGTGTTTCGTAAGAATGCACAGGTATTTGATGAAGAGACAAAGGAATATATACTTCGTGGAGATAATCCTCTTGATTTTAAAAATCTTCACTTTACAAGAAGTACAGCAGAATCACAGGCATTGAATATGGATAAGAATCCAAAAGTTATTATATCAGCCAGTGGTATGTGTGAGGCGGGAAGAATCAGACATCACCTAAAACACAACCTTTGGGATGAACGTAACAGCGTAGTTTTTGTCGGATATCAGGCAGAAGGAACTCTCGGAAGATATCTGATTGAAGGTGTAAAGGATGTTTCACTGTTTGGTGAAGCTGTTCATGTAAATGCAGAAATCTATAACCTGGAGGGATTTTCCGGTCATGCGGATCAGAATGGACTTTTTTCATGGCTTGCAGGTTTTCAGAAGAGGCCAAATCAGGTTTTTCTGGTTCACGGTGAAGAGGATTCAAAGAAAGATTTTGCACAGCTTATTCATAGTAAATTAGGATATGAACCGGTAGTCGTTTATGGGAATTCAGAATTTGAACTGGATATGAATACTGCAGAACTTCTTAACTTTGATGAAGCAGTAGAAGAAGGTTTACGTGATGAAGAAATTCAAAAAGTAAGAAATACAATTTCTGATATACATACAGGTATAGAAAGTATTCTTTACAATACAAATCTGATTATGGGCGAAAATATATCGCCTGAAAAACTTGTAAAAGTGAATAATATTGTGCAGGAATTGCAGAAAGCCACAATTAATTTAGGATCTGTGGTTACAGAAGAAGATCGCAGTGGGGAGACAAAATAAATATGGAAAAAGTTATTGTTATTGGTATTGCCGGGGGAACAGGATCCGGCAAAAGTACAATGATAAAAAATATAAAACAGAATTTTAACGATGAAATCACTATTTTGAGTCATGATTTTTATTACAAAGCTCATGATGATATGACGTATGAAGAAAGATGTCAGCTTAATTATGACCATCCTAACGCCTTTGATACGGATCTAATGGTATGGCATATTAAGCAGCTAAAAAATATGCAGCCTATAGAAAGACCTGTTTATGATTTTACCATTCATAATCGCAAACAGGAGATGGTAACTGTACAGCCGGCAAAGGTAATTGTCGTAGAAGGCATTTTGATTTTTGAAAACAAGGAATTACTGGATTTATTTGATATTAAAGTTTTTGTGGATACAGATGCAGATGTTCGTATTATTCGTCGAATTCTCAGAGATGTTACAGAAAGAGGAAGAACACTGGAATCAGTTATTAATCAATATCTTACAACAGTAAAGCTTATGCACGAACAGTTCGTTGAACCTAGCAAAAAAAAGGCAGATATTATTGTGCCTGAAGGGGGATTTAATGTTGTAGCATTGGACATGCTTAACCAGCGTATACATGCATTGTTACATGAGGAAGTAAACTATGGAGGGTATCGAAATGAATAATTTACGGCTTGCCCTGATTGGTTTTGGAAATGCAGGCAAGGCATTTGCAAAGATGCTTACTGATAAGCAGGAAGAAATAAAGAAAAAATATAACTGTGGCATTATTGTCACAGTTATTTCTACGCATTCAAGGGGAACAATTGTAAATCCTAAAGGAATTAATCTTATCAAAGCCTGTGACGATATAGAAAAAACAGGACACTTTGATGAATTAACTGAAGGTTTTTGTGAAATGTCTGTTTTTGATCTCCTTGAAAATGCTGAGTATGATGCGATTTGTGAGATGACGCCTTTAAATATTTTTACAGGACAACCTGCAACGGATCATATTAAGACAGCACTTAAACAAAAAAAGCATGTTGTGACAGCAAATAAAGGACCCATTGCGTGGGCATATAAGGAACTGAAAGAAATGGCTGATGAAAACGGTGTAATGCTGTTTTACGAGACAACAGTTATGGATGGTACACCTGTATTCAATCTTGTGGAGAATACTCTTAAGTTCTGTAAAATTATGGAAGTTTCCGGTATGCTAAACAGTACAACCAATTATATACTTGAAGAAATGGCAAAGGGTACAGATTACGATGATATCATTGCTGAGGGAAGAAAGCAGGGATTCATTGAAGCAAATGCAGCAATGGACATAGAAGGCTACGATGCAGCGGCAAAAATTACCGCATTACTGAATGTTTTGATGAATGCAGGAATTACTCCTAAGGATGTAGAGCGTACGGGAATAGAAAATATAACGGTAGAAGATATCAGAAAGGCTGATTCACAGGGAAAAGTAATAAAACTTTTATGCAAAGGGTCTTTAGACGACGGAAAAGTTAAAGCATCAGTAAAACCGGTGCTAATAGATAAAAAGGATATGCTGGCTTCTGTTGACAGTACAACTTCTGTTGTTTCAATTACAACGGATTTAATGGGAAAACTTTCGATTACGGAGCATGAACCGGAAATTGAGCAGACAGCATATGGTATTTTTGGTGATTGTATCCGAGTTCTTGAGGGAATGATCAAATGAAAGCAAATGTATGGGATAAAAAAGGCACAGCATATGTTATGGCTATATTGTGCTCTTTATTCTGGGGATTTTCTTTTTTGGGAACTCAGGTTGCACTGGAAAAAATAGAAGTTATTCCATTGCTGGCTTTGCGATGGACTGTTTCGGCCTGTGTATTTTTGATTCTTGCTGTATTTAAATGGATTAAAGTAAAATATAGAGGAAAAAATATAAGAAATCTTTTTATACTTGGTGCATTGCAACCTTGTTTTTATTCTATTTTTGAAACTACAGGCATTAAATTTACAACACCATCCGAATCTTCGATTTTTATAGCAACAATTCCTTTAATGGTAATTATTACCGGCGTATTGTTTATGCATAAAAAAAGTTCAGTACAGACGACCATTGCAATTTGTGTTGCTTTTATAGGGGTTGCTATAAGTGTAGTATTTTCTCCGGCTTTTTCAATTGGTGGAAAGTGGATTGGATATTTATCCCTTATTATAGCAGTAGTGCTTAGTGGATTTTATTCAAATATGTCGAACAAAGTTGCAGAAGACTTCAGCGCAATGGAATCTACTATGGCAATTTCTGTTATGGCAGCTGTTTTTTTTAACACCATAAATTTCGCCATGGGATATGGATTTAGTGGATATAGGATTTGTTTCTCTGAATTGCGAACATTTCTTAGCGTAATCTTTTTAGGTGTATGTTGTTCATGCATATGTTATATTCTGTTTAATTTTGTCCTCGGAAAGTTACCGGCAGCAACAGGAAGTAATCTGACTGCCAATATGACCACCGTTATCGGAATTATATCCGGAATTGTCTTTGTTAATGATCCGTTTGGCTGGTATACTATTATTGGTGTAGTTATGACACTTACAGGAATATATATATCTTCTTTACAAGGTAACAAATAGGTATTTTGAACTATCAGGGTTTAAAATACCTATTTTTTATAATATAGGAAATATCAATTTTACTGTATAGATAATATTCTTTCATCAGTAACCTGGTATATTTTTTTGATATGCCAAAGTATGGATTTTAAATTTTATTGTTTCTATTTTGTTAAGCCCTGGCTTTTTCTTATTTGAATCTCTATTAAATATGTGG
>RCNI01000895.1_pt1 | contig 17667 bp, 16 predicted proteins | sample 2041151 | NCBI WGS metagenome assembly RCNI01 (sample SAMN09708214, study PRJNA481090) | feces metagenome | isolation source: feces | place: Antarctica: Albino Rookery | reverse complement strand
GGTTTTCAGAAAAATCCATCTCTGAGGGATTACTGTCCATGTCACATGTGCAAACTCGGAGAAAATCCAACTTTTTCCATCATATTGATGTATGTTGACACCGAATGGTATACATCGATAAACATTTACTGGTTGTTGAATATTTTATGAACAAATTGTGATCAAAAAGAAAAAATTCTATGAACTTCAGATTGGATTCTATAGGATTGGGTTTGGTGTCCTCTAGTATATCTTGCGGAAGCATAGTCCCCGGGCTGAATACCCCCTGTTGTAAACCCAGCCATCTTCCCATGTCCTGCAAAAATCCTTCCATTTCACCTGTCCTGCCAAGCCTGCAAAACAAAAGGCAGCAGACCCCAAAGGGATCTGCTGTCTTTCAATGTCACAAGATACCGCTTTCTCTTAGGAGACCAGTTCCATAGAGAATTCCATCTCCAGATGGGGCTTCTCGCCCTCCTCAGAGAGCAGGTAATCCGCATCCTTTAAATAGGAATAGCCGGTGCACTGCACACAATTGCGCACCCGGACACCGTTTACCTCCATCTCCCAGGACTCCATAGGCTCTGCCGCCAGCTGATCCAGCAGCCTTGCCGTATCGTCATGGATGGGCAGGATGCCCCTTTGCGCCCGCACAAAGGCCAGGACACACAGCTTCTTCTGGCGCACCAGGCTCCGGGTCACCTCCTCCTCCGACTCTGAGCGGAACGCCACTGCCACCAGCTTTCCATTCTCCAGCTGATAGGTATACTGGGGCAGGCGCTCTCCCACCACCATAAGCGGGTCATTGCTCTGGGAGATATCGTCTACCACATTGCCCCCTATGTAGGCATCCTCCCCATAGCGATTGACCCAGTTGCCCTCAGAATCCAGAGCTTTTTTATAGTCCGAGTCCACGAGCTTTTGCATCTGGTTATAATTCTTCGCGAAGTCCCCGAGCTCCAGATCACCTCTGTGATCCGGCACCCACTGGATGTAGATGCTGCCCACATTCAAAAGCACAATCAGCACACAGCTCAGCCCGAAAAGGCCGAAGCGCCTTTTTCTGGGGTCCTGCAGCACCAGCATACTGTCCTCCTCCCAGGGCAGCACCTGGCCGTCGGCGCAGAGCATATAGCTGCGGATATAGCGGTAAGCACTGTATATAGGGAGCTGAAGACCCATGCCCCAGAAAATCACCAGCCAGGTGCGGTTCCACGCCTCGTCATGGGTGAGGTTTCTGCCCTCCGGGGACACCAGACGCAGCCCCAGCAGCCACTTGCCCACGGTGGTACCCCAGAAATGGAGCAGCACCGGCTCAAGGGCCATGGTCAGCACCATCCCCACCACAAACTCTACGATCCGCAGGGGGACGGAGTTTTCCAAGAGGCTGATGTTGGTAAACAGCCCGATGAACATATGAAACAGCGTGGTGTACAGGGCAAGATCCAGACCTCTTGCAAAGAATCTGCGCCAGGGCGCCTGCACTCTGGGGATCACATCTGTCTCCGGCAGCCGGGGACCGTTCAGCGCATGCAAATAGCGCACCGCATCCAGCGTGGCATACTCCACCTGCTCTTTGCACATCTGCCCACAGATCACCTGGGCATTTTGCAGCATCCGGGTATCCCGGCTGATCTCCCCCTGCCGCTGCCGCAGGATGCTGCTAAGTGACCGCTCCCCTGTCTTTGCCTGCCGGATCTCCTCCAGAGGGATACCCAGCATCCGCAGCAGCTTCAGCTTTTCCAGCTCCTGCACATTCTCCGGGGAATAGGTGCGGTAGCCGTTCTCCTGACGCTTGGCAGAAAGGAGCCCCTCTTTTTCATAAAATCGGATGTTGGCTCGGCTCATACCGGTCTGCTGTTCCACCTCTTTGATTGTCATAACCCTCACCGCTTTCTTTTGGTTTTCTTCATTATAAAGTGTAAACCAGCTTTACAGTCAAGCCTTTTTTGTGCTTTTTTCAGAATTTCCGGTCATTCCCTTGCCGCCCCGGCTCTTTGCCATGGTCCTCAGCTGCGCTTTGACAGCCGGATCCACCCGCCGGGACTCCCGGATTTTTTGCAGGGCTTTTTCATAGGTGAAAGCATCCAGCTGATTGTGCCGGAGATAGTCTGCACTCTCCTCCGGAAACCGGACATAGCACAGGGACACCGCCCAGGCCACTGCCATTTTTACATAATAATCCGGGTGCCGGATCCGGTCAAAGATGGAAAAGAGCTGGGGCAGGTGCTCTTTGTCCACGTAGTAATCCAGCATCATGACCACCGCAAAGCGGACATGATAGGGCTGCCGGGACTGCCAGTAGGGCTGCAAAAACTCCCATACCCGTTCGGGATATTTCCGGGTGATTTTCAGCTCTGCACAGAAGCTGTCGCAGAGGGACCAGTTGGTGATTTTCGGCACAAACAGCGCCGCCTGCTCCAGTACGGTCTCGATGTCCCCGGTCAGATTTCCTACGATCAGCCCCTTGAGCATGGTCTCCTCAAAATACAGCTCCTGCGCCTCCTGCAAATAGGGCAGCGGATTCTCCTTTGCCATGCGCTTTGCCAGGGTCCGCAGCTTGGGGATCCGAACCCCCAGCATATTGTCACAGCCCGGAATGAGGGACGCTGCAAACTTCCGGTAGCTCTCCTCCGACAGGGACTGGAGCACACTGCGTACCTCCTGCTCTTTTTCCATTTCCTTCCCTCCCCGACGGCTTAGTATTCTCATTATAGCAAACTCCCCCAGGGATTGCACCCTTCCGGCAGAATTTAAGGCCCAATAAAAAAGGCCTTCAAAAGCACCGAGATGCTATTGGAGGCCAAAACAAGGGCACGGATCGTGCCGCATCCTTATGTAGTTTTTAAAATCTTTTGGTTATGCCACCTGTTCTTTCACGAGCAGGATGGCAAGCACCGCCTCGACCCCTGCCAGATAGGCAAGTTCCATGGCACGGGACATCATGCTGTTTTTGCAGGCATCATAGTCATTTACAATTCTTCTGTGTTCTTCTTCCAGGGACAGTGCTTCATATCTTTCTTCCAATTCTCCCACATGCTTCTTGTCATAAAAGTATATTTCGTCTGTTTTCAGTTTTTTGCAAATATTCAAATCCATAAGGGTGTATGCCTTATCGTATACTGTTTCCAAATCTAATTCGCAATTTGTCACAGGCATGCAATATTCCTCCAATACTTTGTTATTTTGACTTACTTCACCAGTAAGTAACAAAACTATAATCCTTTTCTCACAATAATTCAACATAAATCGTTCGACTGCTTTCGACAGCATCCATTCACGATCGGCAATACAAAACAACAGGCCATTTTTCGTCCTTTTCCTATCTTTTTTGCAAACGGGTCTTTTCCAATGAAATTGGATCGGAAACCTGCGGATTGACATTTACAGACGGTAATTTTATAATAAAGTTGATTTATTATAAAAAACAGCCTTTTCGGCTGCTGCGTCGCAGGATGTCGCTTTGTGCATACAGTTTTTTGTAAAAAAATTGCCGCAGAGTTAATTTCTGCAGCAATTTTCTCAGTAGCAGCCGGGATTTACAGCACGGACATAAAGGGAATGTTCAGCTCCTTGCAGCGGCTGTAGAGGGTAACCCGCTCCTGGAAACGCTCCGCTGCCAGGGCACACTCCGCCTCTGTGGGATGATTTTTGATCATCTCCCAGCGGATCTCCTTCTGCTCCGTAGGGGTATGGACACCGCCCTTACCCTGCGCATCGATCAGATTCTGAGCCACGGCACCGTTGCACACGTAGCCGCCGATCACATGGTTATCCTCCTTCACAAGGTCCAGTCCCGCCTCCAGGGTCTTCCGTGCGTGGTCGCTGTCGGCATAGTAGCCCAGGGTGCAGAAAATGCCCACGGCTTTTCCTTTGACGGTCTTGAGGAATTCCTTCATCTCATCGTTGGGGTTGGTGGAAATTCCCCAGTATCCCAAAAGGATGATATCCCCATCCAGCTGGGGATAGCCGTCCTTTAAATCATGGATGCTCTTGTGCTGTACCTGCAATCCGCTGTAAATGGCCTCCGCCACCTTTTTTGTGCAGCCGGTAAGGCTCGAATAAATCACTTGTACGTTCATAACGCGCTCCTTTGCTGAATTCTGAAGTTTCCGGCAGGTGTCATAAAGGATGCCGCCTGTCATAAAATACGGTTTCTTCCTAATTATAGCACCATTTTGAAAAACCGGGTAGAGCGCCTCCAGGGTGCAGCCCCCGGTCTTACGCATGCAATATGCAGAAAGGATATTATGCTGAAAGTATTTTCCCTAATCGGACTTCTTCTCTATTTTATGCTGCTTTTATATGCAGTGATGAGAGAAAAAAAGAATCACAATGTTCTGGACTATTTCTTTGCGGGACGTTCCCTGCCCTACTGGGCTCTGTCCATTACCTTCATCGCCTCCTGGTGGGGCGCAGGCTCTGCCATCTCCACGGCGGATCTTGCCTACGAGGACGGCCTGGGTGCCTTCTGGTACTACGGAGTACCGGTGCTCATCTCCACCTTCCTTATGATCCTCTGCGCAGGCGGCATCCGCCGGGTGGGGTATCTCACCCAGGGCCGCATGATGGAGGCCCGCTACTCCGGCGCCGCCTCCAAGTTTCTCTCCCTTCTGGTTCTCATCTTCATGGTCTTCAATGCCGCCTCTCAGATGGTGGGCATCGGTGACTTCTTCGGCTCCTATCTGGGGCTGTCCTATGAGACTGCCATTCTGCTTGGCACCCTCATTGTGCTGATCTACTCCATGTTCGGCGGCTTCCGGGGGGTGGTGCTGACGGATATCATCCAGTTTGTGCTGCTGCTCATCTCCGCCCTGGTGGTATTTATCGTAGGCTTCCGCCACGCCGGAGGCCTGGAGGGCATTCGTGCCGCCGCAGAGGCCGCCGGAAAAACCAGCTTTTTGGACATGGGTGCCGGAGTGTCCAAGTACAGCATGTATGTGATTACCTTCGGCTGCGCCTGGATGATTCAGGCCAATGTATGGCAGCGGATCTCCGCCGCCCGCTCTGACCGGGATGCCCGGAAAATGACTGTCATGAGCTTTTTTGCCTACATCCCGTTGTATCTCATGGTGGTTCTGACCGGTATGGCCGGCTTTGTGCTCTATCCCAAAATGCCCGCAGGCGGTGTTGTGACGGCACTTGTGATGGACTATCTGAGCCCCGTTCTGGGGGCGCTGGTGTTCATCGGCATTTCCGCGGCCATCATGTCCACCATGGACTCCCTCTTAAACACCGCCTCCATGACCCTGGTGCTGGATCTGATGCCTGCAAGCGACGACGAAAACAAGCAGCTCACCCGCTCCCGGATGACCACCCTGGCAGTGACCGCCGTGGCGCTTGTAATTGCTCTGGGCATCCGCTCCATTTTACAGATCTCCTGGATGGCCTCCGACATCATCACAACCGGTGTCTTCGTACCCCTCGTCATGGGCTTTTTCTGGCGCCGGGGCAACACTCCCGGTGCCCTCGCCTCTCTCGGCACAGGCTTTTTATACTGCCTGTATAACCTGGCCATCAGTCTGGGGCTGTCCCTGCCCTCCTTCTGGGAGCCTCAATCCGCTCAGCAGGTGATTCTGGGTGTGGGCCTCTCCCTGGTTGTCTACGTGGGAGTAAGCCTTGCCACACCGCCGGAATATGAAAAGGCAGATGCCTTTTTAAAGCAGGCTGGCTTCCGGAAACGGAAATAATCACAAACCGCTCCTTATCTGCAATGCAGACAAGGAGCGGTTTTTATTTGCGGCTTTCTCACTGTGTGATATCCAGTCTTTTAGGCAATTCCCTGCGGAAATAGCGGTACAGGTGGCTTAAAAACTGCTGCTCCGTAGGCATAATCGGCTCTCCGGCCCGTTTCATCCACAGAAGCTCCGAGGTATCCGGATCGGAATCCACTACCGGCAGAATCCGGATTCCGCTGTCTTTAAAGCAATTGATGGCCCATTTTGCTACATACATAATGGCATCTGTCTGCAACAGGAAGCATTTGCAGGCTCTGATGGAGTTGAAGAAGATGATTTTCTCCCTGTTGAAGTGGCTGTTTGCATTGTCCACAAACAAATCCTTTGTGGCCGCCTCCTCCATATCGAGAACCACCTGCAATACCTCCTCAGCCTCTGCATAAGTAATGCTCTGGCGGTTATAGTAGGGAGAGCTGGGGCCTACACACACATACACCCCGGCACGGTCAATGGTGTGAAGATTCAGCTTCTTGGCCTCGGCATTCCACAGATGGGTTTTGGCATCCGTTCTGCTGCGAACCACCAGCCCCAGATCCACCTTTCCGTCCAGAACCATCTGCGTCACCCGGCTGCGGTCTGTCTCCACCAGATTGTAGTGGATGCCTCTGTCCTCATTTTGCAGATAGGTCTTCAGAAACAGCTCATGGACGAAATCCAGCTGCTGGGCAGCCACAAACAACTGGGAGGTCTCTGCCGCACACTTGTTGCTGAAATTGCTCTCCAGGGCATTGACCGCCGTGAGTACACTGTTTGCGTAGCGGACAAATTCCTTCCCCTCCACTGTAAGCTCCACACCCCGGGCCTTTCGCACCAGAATCTGGATGCCGTATTCCTCCTCCAGGCTCATAATGGCCTTTGTGAGACTGGGCTGGGAGATGAACAGCTGCTGCGCAGCTTTGGAAATGGAACCACACGCTACCGTCTTTACTAAATATTCCAACTGCTTTAGCTTCACAGCACACTCCTCCTTAGGGAAAAAAGCCAAATTTATATTGCACTTTTACTATATACATCTATTGCAAACTTGTCAATATGCATTAAGATGCACAAAAGCTATGGACTACAGATAAGTTATTGATATTTGTATTTCCCACGAAGTGATGATATAGTTAAATTATGGATCAAGCAAACCATGTTTTTTGTATATAATGCACAAATAATGTCAGTAAAATACCGGATATGCGCAAAAGGAGGAAGTGGCTTGGCAGAATTTTATGACCTCTATCCCAAGGACAGATGGAAAGACCCCCAGTATCATCTGATGGACAAGTTCTCCCTAAAAGGGAAAAAGGGATTTGTCACAGGCGCCGCCGGAGGGATCGGCAGAAATACGGCTGCTGCCTGGGCGGAAGCCGGGGCCGATGTGGCTCTGGTTGGCACGCCGGGATCTGAGGCACGTCTGGAGCCTCTGGCACAGGAACTGGCTGCACGCTACGGCGTGAAGATCGTCCCTCTGTACTGCGACGTGTCCGACAAGGCCCAGGTTCAGCAGCTGGAAGCAGATCTGCTCCGTCAGCTGGGAACTGTGGACATTGCCGCTATCAACGCAGGGATCTGTATGGGCGGCGACGATGTAGATGTCCCCTATGAGACCTGGAACAAAGTCATCGATGTTGACTTAAACGGAGCTTTCCTCACAGCCCAGATGGCTCAGCGCATTATGCGCAAACACAACCACGGCGGCTCCATCGTAATTACCTCCTCCAAATCCGGTTACTACGCAAACTTTCTGGGGGGCGGCCCCAGCCCTACCTGCGCCTACGGCGCCGCAAAGGCAGGCGTTTCCCAGATGGCTCGGTACATGGCGGCAGCTCTGGCGCCCTACGGCATCCGGGTCAACACCATCTCCCCCAGCTACATCTGGTCCGGGATCCACGAGGGCGTTATGAACAAGACCGGTCACGATCTGTGTCTTGAGGTAGTTCCCCTGAAGCGGTTCGGCACCAACGAGGAGGTACAAGGTGCAATGCTGTTTTTGGCAAGCGATGCCTCTTCCTACATTACGGGTATTAACCTGCCCATTGACGGCGGGTATTCCATATACTAATCCAAATTTAAACAGCTCAAATGCCAATTATGCAATGCAAATAAGGAGGAACGGATAATGGCAGAATTTTACGATATCTATCCCAAGGACAGATGGAGAGACCCCCAGTATCATCTGATGGACAAGTTCTCTCTGAAGGGCAAGAAGGGCTTTGTCACCGGAGGCGGCGGCGGCATCGGCAGAAATGTGGCTGCTGCCTGGGCTGAGGCCGGAGCCGATGTGGCTCTGGTGGATATCCCCGCTTCCAAGGAGCGTCTGGAAGCTCTTGCCAAGGAGATGTCCGCACGCTACGGCGTGAAGATTATCCCACTGTACTGTGATGTATCCGACAAAGCCCAAGTGGATCAGCTGGAGGAGGATCTGGTCCGTCAGCTGGGTACTGTAGACATCGCCCATATCAATGCAGGTGTGTGCCTGCCCGGTGACGACGTGGACATTCCCTACGAAACCTGGAAGAAGGTCATCGACATTGACTTAAACGGTGCCTATATGACCGCACAGGTGGCTCAGCGCATTATGCGCAAGCACAATCACGGGGGCTCCATTATTATGACCTCCTCCCTGTCCGGCTACAATGCCAACTTCATCGGCGGCGGCCCCTCCCCCGTTATGGCTTACGGCACTGCAAAGGCAGGTATCTCCCAGATGGCCCGCTACATGGCAGCTGGTCTTGCTCCCTACGGCATCCGGGTAAACACCATCGCCCCCGGCTACGTCTGGTCCGGCATCCATGAAGGTGTCATGGACAAGACCGGCCACGATATGTGCCTTGAGGTGGTTCCCATCAAGCGCTTCGGCACCACCGATGAGCTGCAGGGCGCTCTGCTGTTCCTGGCAAGCGACGCCTCCTCCTATATTACCGGTATCAACATCCCCATTGACGGCGGATATTCTATCTACTAACAGAAAGGACGGAATTCTATCATGGCCAAAGTTCACATTGAAAACGTGCGGGATCTGGTCGTCAAAGCCGGCGAGATTCGTGAGAAGCTGGCACTTGCCACGCACCGCATCGGTAACGTCCACATCGGCGGCCCTATGTCCGCAACCGATGTAACGACTGCAATCTACTACAAGTATATGGGGTTTGACCCCGACAATCTGGACGATCCCAACCGGGATATGTTCATCCTCAGCAAGGGCCACAACGGCATCCTGCTGTTCACCATCTTCTGTGACATGGGTATGTACGACTGGGATCTGCTGCTGGATACCTACAACACCATCGGCCACCCCTTCGGCGCACACCCCAACCACAAGCGTGTCAAGGGCATTGAAGTCTCCACCGGTTCTCTGGGCCACGGCCTGTCCTGGTGCTGCGGCATCGCCCACGCCAACCGGGGCAGAAATATTAAGTCCCGTATCTGGACGCTGCTGGGCGACGGCGAGATGGAGGAGGGCTCCAACTGGGAGGCAATTCTCTACGCAGCCTCTCACAATCTGGACAACATTGTTGCCGTTGTAGACTTTAACCACGCATCCGCTGCCTTTGAGACAAACCAGAACGAGCGCTGGGGCGAAAAGGGCGGCCCCGAGGGCATGGCAGACTGTTTCCGTGCCTTCGGCTGGAATGCAACCGTCATCGACGGCACCAGCATGACCGAGATCGACAAGACCCTGGCTGCACTGCCCCAGGTCACCTTGAACGGCAAGCCCAACGCCATCATCTGCAACACCACAAAGGGACAGGGCGTGTCCTTCATGATGGAGCGTCCCTGTGCATGGCACATTGGCGGCTTTGACGACAAGAAGCTGGAAGAGGCTGTAAACGATATTAAGGCATATACTGCCGAAAAACTGGCGGAGGTGTAATCAATGAGCGGTTTTACTTTTTGCTGCGGTGATATGGGTCCGGCTATGGAAGCCAAAGGTACCGTCACCAACGAAATTCTTGAAATGATCGAAGACGATCCCAGAGTCTGCTATGTGAACGCCGACGGCACCAGCCGGGGCGGCAGAGTCCAGCAGATGCAGGTAAAGTACCCGGATCGTGTGCTGGATACAGGCATTCAGGAGATGAACATGGTCACCATCGCTGCCGGTCTTGCCAAGCAGGGATTCATCCCCTATGTACAGACCTTCGGCCCGTTCCTCTGTGTCCGAGCCCTCGACCAGATCCACAACGATGTAGCATACAACGACTACCCCGTTCGTCTGATCGGTACTCACGCCGGTACCTCCTCCGGATACGGCCCCACCCACAATACCATCATCGAATTTGCAGTCATGAATGCACTGCCCAATATGACCATGGTGGCTCCCTGTGATGCAGAGCAGTGCAAAAAGCTGCTGCGCAAGTCTCTGGACTACCCCAAGCCCATCTATATCCGCATCCCCAGAGGTGAGGAACCCCTGGTATACAACGCTGATTTCGACTATGACTATGAAATCGGCAAAGCCATTGTCATTCAGGAGGGCACCGACCTCAACATCATTGCCACCGGCATGGGCGTTTACAACGCCGTGCAGGCTGCCCGACAGCTGGAAGAAAAGGGCTACAGCGTAGGTGTCATCGACATGCACACCATCAAGCCCATCGACAAAGAGGCTGTCATCGCCGCTGCCAAGAAGAGCGGACGGATCATCACCGTGGAAGACCACAACATTCTCGGCGGCCTTGGCAGCATCGTTGCGGATGTTCTCATGGAAGCCGGCGTTCCTGCCAAGCTGAAGAAGATCGGCATCCCTGATACCTTCGTGGAATTCGGCTATCCCGAGGAGATCTATCCCTACTATGGTATGGATCCTGCCGGAATTACCAAAACCGCATTGGAATTTCTGAAATAACTGAACCCAGAGACGGCTCTTCCCGGTTCTATAAATTCCGAGAAGAGCCGTTTTTGCTTTAAGAGGAGTGCTTTCATGAAACAGTTATTTATCACATCTGTCCGGGATTTTGAGAAAAACACCATGGGCACTGTAGAAGCCCGGGAAATGCCCATGCCGGAACCTGCCGATGATGAAGTCCGTGTGAAGGTAGTCTATTCCTCCATCTGCGGTTCCGATACCCACACCCTCACAGGCCATCTGGGCGAATTTGAAGAGGGAACCAAGGCCATGCTGCCCATGAGTTTCGGCCATGAAGTCTCCGGCATCATCCACAAGGCAGGCCCCAGAGCCGAAGCACTGGGCTACCATGTAGGCGATCCCGTAGTCATCAACTACGCCAAGTACTGCCACGCCTGCGACAACTGCCGCAGCGGTCACGAAAATCTTTGTACCAATCTGGAATTCTGCATGAACGGCTTTGCAGAATACGCTGTCTACAACGTCACCCAGGTCTTTAAGCTGCCCGAGGGCTCCGATCTCATGACCTCTGCTCTCATTGAGCCTCTGACCATCGCTCTGGCCGCTGCCGAACAGGCCCACATCTCCTACGGCAAGTCCGTAGCCATTATGGGTGCAGGCGGTCTGGGTCTTATGCTGGTGCAGCTGGCCCGTCTGGCAGGCGCTTCTACGGTCACTGTTTTCGATCTGGTGGACGAAAAGCTGGAACTTGCCCGAAAGCTGGGGGCCGACTACACCTTTAATTCCAGCCAGCCCGATGCACTCCAGCAGGCCATCGACGCCGCAGGCGGTCTTTATGACTGCGTGCTGGAGGGTACCGGCGCAGTCCCTGCCGCCGAAATGGCCTTGCAGCTCCTGGCCCGCAACGGCGACGGAGTGTACTTTGCCATGTACGGAAAGGACCCCATTTTGAAGGTCAACCTGCACAATGATTTCTACTGGGATCAGAAGCATCTGCACGGTGTCATCATGGGTGCCGGCTTGTTCCCCAAGGCCATTAAGGTTTCCCGCCGACTGGATCTCAAGTCCATTATTCAGCGGGTCTATCCCCTTAGTCAGTACGAAAAGGCATTTGAAGACCTCTATACGAAGAAATTCGCAAAAATTGTAATTAAAATGGATGAGTAATCCCCTTTTATCCATTATCCGCAAGAAAAAGTACCATCCGTAAGAACTATTCATTTGGAATCCCGACAACCAATTAAACTGAAAGGAGAGGAATAACGCTCTGTGCTGTTATTCCCACAGATACCAATGAATCAGCAAACCACAAACACCGCTTCTCACAAGGAGCAAACCTATTACCACGGCGGTACCGCAGTCCTCAGAAAACTGGCATTTGGTACCGGTGAAATGGTTTACAATCTTCCCTGGATGCTTGTCAGCTCTTATCTTGCTTTCTTTATGACAGACGTTGCGCTGATCCCCGCAGGGGCAGTTTCCGTTCTGTTCCTCATCTGCCGGATCTGGGATGCCATCAACGATCCCATGATCGGCTCCCTGTCTGACCGGACAAAAACAAAGATGGGCCGCTACCGTCCCTGGATGCTGGGTGGTGCCATCTGTCTGATCCCCCTGGTCATCCTGCTGTTCTGGGCCCATCCCGACTGGTCCGTAGGTGCCAGAACTGCCTACGGCTGCATTCTCTATTTCGTAACGGTTGTGGCTGCTACTTCCTGGAACATTCCCTTTGCAGCCCTCAACGGCGTTATATCCCCCTACCCCACGGAACGTGCCTCCTTCTCCAGCTACCGTATCAGCATCTCAAGTCTGGCCTGCTCTCTGGCAACTGCCATTTTCCTGCCTCTGGTAGCCAAATTCGGCGGTGCGAAAGGCGACAATGTGACCGGCTATCTGATGGCCACGGTGGTTGTGTGCTGCCTTGCCATTCCCTTCGTATTTACCAGCATTCTGGGCACCAAGGAAGTCATGAAGGCTCCCCCTGCCCAGAAGATACACGGCAAGGAAATGCTCAACTGCTTCCTTAAGAATCCTCCTCTGCTGATTGTCTGCGGAGCCTTCCTGGTGTATGGCTTCCTCAACTACGGCAGAATGACTGTGGCCATGTACTACTTCACCTATGTGTGGCATGATTCCACTCTCTTTACCCTCTATGCAACCGCCAACGGTCTGCTGGCCGCTCTGGCAGCTTTCTTCAGCGCCGCTCTCGTAAAGATCTGCCGGGGCAAGCGGGGCGCACTGCTGTTCTGCTACGGCGGCAGCTTCATCGTGAACATCATCCTCTACTTCCTAACCCCGGCCAACTCCGGTGCCACCACTGTTCTGGTGCTTCTGCTGGTTGCCGGTTCCCTCAACGGCATCTGCACCGCTCTGCTGTACGGCATGATCGGAGACACTGTGGAATACGGTCAGTGGAAAACCGGTGTCCGCGCGGACGGCCTTTGCTCCTCCGGCACCAGCTTTATGCTTAAGCTGGGCGGTGCTCTGGCGCCCACCATGCTGCTGGCTATGCTGGCTGCCAACGGTTACGTAGAGGGTGCTGCAACCCAGGCACCCAGCGCCATTTCCACCATGAATATCGTGATGAATCTGATTCCCGCAATTCTGGTTGGCATCAGCTTCGTGCTGTTCCTGTTCTACAAGCTGGATGCCAAGACCCACGAAAAGCTCATCCATGATCTGAAGGAGCGTGGCGAGTACTTAGTTGAGGAATAATCTTCTTACATACCCCTTTCTCTCAGGCGGATTGGCTTATGCCGATCCGTCTGAGACTTTTCATGGCTTCTGTTTTTTCTCATATATCTGCCGGGATTTGATTGTGTCCCGCAGTTAGGCCGTTTCTGATTTGGAGATAAAAAGAGAACCCCGATCCCATGGGAAACACGCTCCTTCTCCCCATGCCGGCTTTTGGGTCCATAAAAAACACCCCGGCAGAAGCCGGGGTGTTTCTCGCTTATTCAATATCCGAATCGTCAAATTTGTCGCCGCATTCCGGGCAGAACTTGGGAGGATTCTTGGGATCCTTGGGCCGCCAGCCGCACTTATCGCAGCGATAGAGGGGGGCATCGGCAGGCTTTTTCGCACCGCACTGGGGGCAGAATTTACCCTGGTTCACGCTGCCGCAGGTGCAGGTCCAGCCCTCCTGGGGCATGGGAGCGCCGCACTCCACGCAGAATTTGCCGGTGTTCCGGGCGCCGCAGCTGCACTGCCAGCCCTTGGCTGCCCCCTGGGGTGCCTGGGGCTGCTGGGCCTGCTGAGGCTGTTGGGGCTGCTGGGGGATCTGGGCAGCGGCTGCCTGATAGCTGGCACTGCCCACCTGGTTTGCAAAGCCCATACCCATAAAGCCCAGCATGGAGCCGCCCTCGTTTCCGGCAGCGGTCTTCATGGCCTCTGCATGGGCATCGGCAATGTTGGCAGCAGCCATATCAGCTCTGCGGAATACAGCAGTACGCTGCAGCTTCTTGATGGTCTCCTCGTCCTCGGGCGGGATCGTGACGGAGTTCATGCTGACGATCACCACGCTGATGCCTCTGAGGGCATCCCACTGGCTGGAAAGCTCCTTGCTCATGGCAAGAGACAGCTCCTTTGTGTGGGCGGGCAGAGAGGAATAGCGGATACCCTGGCCGGAGATCTCGGCAAAGGCAGGCTGTAGGGCGGTGAGGAATTCAGACTTCAGCGTGCTGTCCAGCTGGTCTCTTGTGTAGCTCTTCTCCACATTGCCGCAGACATTCTTATAAAACAGCATGGGATTTGTGATCTTGTAGGAGTATTCGCCGTTGCAGCGGACTGCGGTATCCATATCCAGACCGATATTCTGGTCTGTGATCCGGAAGGGAACGGGGGTAGCTGTGCCGTACTTATTGCCCCGGATCTCCTTCAGATTGAAGTAGTACACACGCTGATCCTTACCGGTGTCGCCGCCGAAGCTCACACGGCGCTTCATAGTCTCCCAGGTGGACTTCAGAGATTCTCCCAGGCTGCCATAGAAAATGGAGGCCTCAGAGGAGGATTCCCAGGTATATTCGCCGGGTTCTGCGGAAAATTCCACAATGCCGCCCTGATCCACAATCATCATGCACTGGCCTTCGTTGATGGCGATTACAGATCCGTTTGAGATGATATTATCGGAGCCTTTTGTATTGCTGCCCCCGTTTACACGCTTCTGTCCCTTGGTGACAAGAACCGTCTCGGGCATGCTCTCGCAATAAAAATACTCTCTCCACTGGTCAGCCATAATCTGGCTGCCAGATCTTGTGATTGCTTTGATAAGACCCATTTTTTCAAAACTCCTTTTTGTGTTTTATTAGAATTTACCGCCGCCGCCACCGTGGCTTCTGCCACTGGAGCTGGTGTGGGTGGAACTGCCGCCACCGCTGCCGCCGCTGCTGCTGGTTTGTTTTCGTGATTTACTGATGGAACTGTGCAGGAACATATTTTCGTTGACACTCAGATGAAAGGTTCCGGTTGCGAGATAGTCGCTGGCACTGTTCTGCTTTTTTCTGGTATTCATGCTGCGGCTCATAAAATAGAGCGCAACACAGGCAACCACGATTCCCACCAGCACATTGACGAAGGTGAAGGGGTGCTTTTCTCTTGCAGAACTTCCCCCGTTGCTGTCGATGGGTTTTCCCTGCTCATAGGCATCAAAATACCGGGGCAGAAGGTTCAGATACGCATCGAAGGCTCTGTAAAAGTCATCGTTTTTCAGATACCCTGCCACATCGGAAAACAGGGACTGAATTCCGTGGTCCGTAAAGGCCCGGATGGCTTTTCCGCAGGTGGAGATATGCCAGTCCCGCCCCTCCAGGCTGATGAGGAAGAGGATACCGCTGGAGTCGGAGCCGATGCCGTAGCCGTTGTAGTCGAAATAATCGTCGGCATAGGCCATGGCGCTCTTCCCGTCCAGATCGTTTACCATTAGGATGACCACATCCATCTGGTAAGTATCCACCAGGTTCCGGGCTTTTTCCTCCAGGGAGGCCTGCTGCTCTGCGCTTAATGTCCCGGTTTCATCCACAATCCTGGGCGTATCCGCCGACACACTGAAGGAGCATGTGAATATCAGCACAACACAAAGTAAAAGGGTAATCACTCTCTGCTTCATAGCTGCACCTCCTTAAACGATCCAGCGGATCAGCGTCATAAGGGCGCAGGTCACCGCCGCAATGGATGCAAACCAGGCCCCGAAGCGGGCAGGACAGATGGGCAGCTTGCCCGTCATCTTTCCGGTTTGTCCATTCATGGCAAAGGTATACAGCTTTCCACGATACTGGGTGTTCAGCATCCACACTGGCAGCAGCACATACCGTGCCTTGCTGTGGTCGATCTTCACCTGCTTGGAAAGGGGAATGGTGACAGAATAGCCTGCAAGACTGGGCTGGATCTTCTCCTCCATCGCCACATCCACCCGCTGCTGGATACGGCTCTTGCCCTCCTCAGAGGGCACATCGTACTTATCTGCCAGAAATCCGGTCAGATAACCCGTGTCAAAATCCACCAGTTCCTTATAGTCATAGGGCTCAATAGACTCCATAAAGGTGTCGTCCATCTTCCGGGAGCCGTCCATGGGAATGCCCACAAAGGAGGCCTCCGCATTGCGCTGCAGCAGGTAATGGTCTGTCTTCTGATAATTATAGTTGGAATCGGACCAGCACCGCACCCGGGTGGCTTTATAGGTTCTCTTGGTGCTGCCGGAGCAGTCATAGAGCCAGAAAGGCACATAAACGCCGGTTATCTTTTCCAGATGCTGCTCGCTTGTAAAGCTCTTGGGCAGCAGGGTTTTACCCTTGCAGAGATTTAAAAATGCGGCTTTCGCATCTTCCTTGCCGGTCTTGAAGGGAATCACCGCATCGGGCTTCATGCCGCCGGACAGCCGCCCGGGCATAACCGTGGGATTGTCACAATAGGGGCAAAATGTGGCTGCCGTCGTCTCATCGCAGAGGATTTCGCCGCCGCAGGAGGGGCAGGTGAATACCTTCATGGCCTGCTGCTCCGCCTCACTCCACTCATTGTGCTCTACCGTTTCCCACTGGAATTCCTCTGTATCCTTCGCCTCAGTGGCCTCATTAAAGGCCTTGACCGTCTCCAGGTCAAAGGTGTTGTCGCAGTATGCGCATTTGAGCTGCTGCGCCTGCCCGTCAAAGGTAAGACCTGCATTACAGCACGGGCATTTGTATTCGATTACTCTGGTTTGGTTTTCCAAAGAAATCCCCCTTTCCCATATTGTTGCGTTCATTCTACCACGCACATCTATCAGAATCAACGAAAACTTTCCTCTCTTTCCTGCTTCCTTTGGGCAAATCTGTGTTGAAAGATGGAAACTTCTTCCTAAGACCCCACGACAAAAGGCCCTGTACTTTGGTACAGGGCCTTTTTTGCCATTTATATTGGAATTTTACGAATGTTTCTTTCTCTGCTTCTCCAGTGTATCATACACCTCTTTCAGATGCTCTGCAAGGGTGTGCTCAGACCGGAAGGGGGAGAAGAAATGGTACTTCTGAGCACGGGCCTGGTGGAGCGAGCGGATATGGTGCTTGATATTTTCGTACCGCACGACCACTTGATTCTCCTCGGCAAATTTCTTCATCTTGGAGACGATCTGAGCCGAGTGGGCCACGTCGATCAGGAACACGCCGAAGAACATACCAAAGGAGAAGGCCAGATTCTGAGACAGCCACTTGAGGGCATCCAGCACATAAGGGTGGACAAACAGATCATATACGGCACCCAGCGCCGCCCAGGCCAGAGAGAAGATGGGGCAGATGATGCCCTGAATATTTCCCCAGAGGCCTGAGTAGTCCCACAGACGAACCTTCATGATTTTGAGGCAGCTGATACCTGCGATGTACTCGATGAGTGTCATGCACACTGCCATGGCGAAGATGATCAGCACCTTATTCCACACGGGATTGGCGATAAAATGATACTCCTCCAGCAGTGCCAGCAAAAACAGGATGCAAAGACCGAAGCCGTAAAGGGGCACGTAGGGGCCGGTACAAAAGCCCGGGTTGATCCACTTCTGGTGGGGTTTACTGAGGTTTCTGTAGAGCAGCTCCAAAACCCAGCCCAAAACAGAGCCGATAAAAAACAGATATGCCAGTGTTAAAAACATGCCCATAGTATTTCACTTTCCTCTCATATGGGTACTGTCGCCGG
>RCNI01000857.1_pt1 | contig 17676 bp, 14 predicted proteins | sample 2041151 | NCBI WGS metagenome assembly RCNI01 (sample SAMN09708214, study PRJNA481090) | feces metagenome | isolation source: feces | place: Antarctica: Albino Rookery | reverse complement strand
CATTCCTATATATATAAGTTTTCTATATAGATAATCAATATAATTATACCATTTTATGGGCTAAAATAGACTAAAAATGCACACCTTACGGTGCGCATCAGTAAATTGATCAATTTAAAAATGGTTGCTTTTTTGTAATATTTGAAGGTTCTACTAATTTACTAAGAAATTGCATTCCCGAAGGAAAATAAGTCTATAAAATAGTAAATACTCTTGGAATAATGTTACTAATTAAGAAATTACAATTAATTTGTAATCTAGCACTTTGAGGAGACCCACGGTTAATTGGTTCGAATAATGTTATGGATTTGGGATTGTCTGTAAAATGCAATGGACTAACCTTCGCGAAAGACTTATCACAGCCTCATAATTGGTTTCTAGCAATCTTGTGAATAAAAGAAACTGGTTTTGAAATGGACTCTAAAAATAATTTCTCGACCAACTTCACACCTATATTACACCTTCATACTGTTAGGAGTAATTTCGTTCATCAATAACAAAATAAATAAGAACAATCTCTATTCGAAACTTTGTAGAGTTTTCAAATATTACATATTTATTTTACCATCAAATTGAACCAATTTTAGAGCATGCTCCCTATATATAATATATATAATAACTTGTTATTATAATTGGTTAAAAAAATTTTTTAAAAAGTCCTTTATTGGGTTTTTTTAAATTGAAAAATTGTTTGATTTGCAACCTTCACATAAGCTCTTAATAATGGTCCAGCACCTAATTTCGTTCCACCAAAATATCGTACTACAAATAAAACTTTATTATTCATTTCATGTTTTTCTAAAAGGTTAAGGATTGGATAACCTGCTGTACCTTTAGGTTCGCCATCATCAAATGCTTTAGCTTTCTGTCCATCCTCTAAAATTTTATAGGCATAACATATGTGAGTTGCTTTAGGATGCAGTTCCATTAGAGCATTATGATGTAGTTTAAAAGTAGTTAATGTTTTACATTCAATAAGATATCCAATGAATTTAGATTTATTAATTTCATAATAATCTTGTCCCAATACATCTGGGTGATTGTATTCATATTTCATATGAATTACTCCAAGAAATATTTTTCTAATTCATAAACAACATTGGTTTTTGTTTTCTTAGAAGTTAAAACTTCATTGATCTTGTCATCAATTGAGTCAGCACAAACTACATTAATGTTTAATTTAGGTTTGTTTTCAACTTTTTGCTTAGTATCAACCATTCTAAAGGAAGCTTGTTCGTTATTGACTGGATTTCATGATTTGTCTAAAAAGATGGTACAAGTTGCTTCATCTAGTGTTAGCCCTAATGAAGCTACCTTGATATTAGCAAATAATACTCTAATCTTACGATTTTGGAAACGGTGAATAATATTTTCCCGTTCTGCATTTGTTTGCTTTCCGGTTAAAAATTCAAAATTATATTTAGGATCTAAATTAAATTTTCACTTTGAGAAGAGTGAAGAAAAATTAGTAAAGACAATGACATATTCATTATTATCTTCATCTTCTTCAAATAGTTTAGTTAAGAAGTCTTCAAGTCATTTAATTTTAACTGATGGAGCGTTAATGTTAAGAATGTTTGGATCTAAACAAAGTTGTTGTAATCTCAAAATTTGAGTAACTGTGTTGTTCTCTGTTTTTTCTTTTTCCTTATGTTTTTGTTGAATAATACGTTTCGATTCGAAAAGCATTTTATCATAGTGAGAACGTTGTTCTTTTTCCATCTCTAACATTACCGTCTTCTCAATAGATTTTGGTAATCACTTCAAATAATCATGTACTTTTTTAATATCACACATGCTAGTTAAAAATTGTTCTCATTCCTTTACCATTTCTGGTCTTAGTTCTCAAGTTATTTTTTTAGTACCATTGATTTTGACAGCATGAAAATACTTTTTCTTATAAATGTATTTATAAGAGTAATTAGATTCAGGAAATAAGAATTTGAAAATTCTTAATAAATCAATAGGAGAGTTAACAGCTGGGGTTCCACTTAGAGCTAATGCATATTCTGCCTTAAGTCTTAGTTTGTTTATCCCTTTAGCACGACGTGACTTAGCATTACGCAGGAAATGAGCTTCATCTAAGACTAAATAGTCATAGTGGTCTAAAATAGTGTTATCTTTTATATAATCTTGACTGATTGTGTCATAACTTGCAATCAGCCACATCTTTTCAGCTTTATTAAATTCTTCATATAGCTTTGTTCTTTTAGATTTAGATTTAGGTAATAAATGAATTTCATCAATTAAGATGTTATTCATAATTTCCTTATATCAATGTAGGATGGTATTGTTAGGAACAGCAATGATAACTTTTTTATAATCTTCAATAGATTTAATGGCAACAATTGTTTTACCCAGCCTTTGTTGTCAAAATATCCCAAAATTTTTCCGCTCTTTGACAAGATTAATACCATCAATTTGGTATTGACGTAATTCTAATTTCATTTGTTCAGCTCACTTATATTGATACTAGATGTATTTTTGACGATATCTATAGATTGATGATGCTTCATAAACAATAACGAATCTTAGTTTAGAAGAGTTTAGTACACAACTATTAAAAATATTAACTGGGTTAACAATAGTTAGAATAAAGATACTTAAAACAAATAGAAGGTTACAGTTAATTTGAGCATTAGAAATATTAAACGTACCAGTATAGATTAATGGGAAAATAGCTACATAGAACAACCCTGAATTTAATATTGAAAGATATTTAAAGAAATCTTCCATACTCTTAATCGATTGTAGAGACAATCTATCAATCAATGCTGTTTGTCATAATCTTGAATAATCCCCAACACTACCTGTGGTAATAGGAATAGAATCACCTTGGAAACCAATTGAAGCTCCACCAGTAGATGAGAATTCAATAATAAGGAATGTTAATAGAGTTCAGAACCCAACAAAAATTAGTGGTCAAATGAGTAACCCTCAAATATTAATATATTTAGCTAAACCTCTAAATAATTGTTGATCTGTGTTTCTTAAACATTTAGTTTTACCAATACAATAGTTACCATATGCTAAAGCAATAATTGGTCCAATGATAGGTAAGTAGTTATAGAATTTTTGTAAATATAACTTACCAGAATCTGAAATATTAAGTTTCTTTTGTGCTTCTTCATAGATTAAAATACCTTTAATAGGTTTCGTACTAGCACCCTGAAGGTTATAATAATCTGATTCGTATTGTTTTTCGTTTTTGTTTTCCATAGTATAATTATATCTTTTTTAGAGTTTTTTTTGGTATTATTTTTAATCAATTAGAGCGAATATGTAAATATACCTCTTCTAGAGGTATAAATAATGTTTTTTCTATTAATTAATTTTTTTTGTATGCAATTTTATGTATTTATTTATGTATATACATCCTGAGATGATACTAAAAGCTAGGGCAATATACATAAGTAGATTTTGGACTCCTCAATATCATCAAGATGCAATTTGGTGAAGACTTACTCCTAGAATAAAGATTTCTATAATCGCTAGCATTTGGAAAACTGTTTTTAATTTGCCTCATATGTTAGCAGCAATAACAATTTGTTTTTTAGCAGCAATCATTCTAATAGCATCTACAATTGTATCTCTACAAATGAATAAAATAGTAAAGGCAGGACTTGTTTTTTGTTGAACTGCAAATAAGATCATAATTGAGTTAATGAGCACTTTATCAGCAATTGGGTCTAATATCTTACCAAAATCTGAGACTCAATTATTCTTTCTAGATAAATAACCATCAGCTCAGTCTGTAATAGACGCTAAGATAAACAAAGATAAACAAATAATAGAATATAAATCTATAGCAACTGGTGCAAATGAATTTTTAATAGCAAAACTATATAAAGGTGCAGTTGGTGTTAACATCATTAAAACAATAATCGGAATTACCATAATAATTCTTAATACTGTGAGAATATTGGGAATGTTTCTTTTTCAATTAATATTTGATGCTGCCATGAGTTCTTGGGAATGGGATGGTATCTCTAATGTTTGATACCCCTGTTAAATACATAATAAGTCTTTCAAAACCAAGTCCGAACCCAGCTGATTTGAAATAGCCAAATTTTCTTAAATCTAAATATCATTGAATTCCTACAGTTGGCATATTTACTTTTTTAGCTTTTGCTAAAAGAGTATCATAATCTGCCTCTCTCTCAGAACCACCACATAATTCTCCAACACCAGGAACTAATAAGTCTACTCCAGCCACTGTTTTCTTATCATCATTCAATTTCATGTAGAATGCTTTTAGATCAGCTGGATAATTGTAAATAAATGTTGGTGCATTAAATTTCTTTTCACAAATATATCTTTCGTGTTCAGATTCTAAATCCATCCCTCAGAAGATTTTTTTATTTTCGAATTCCACACCGTCTTTCAATGCTTGTTCTAGCATTTTGATTGCTTCAGTATATTCAATTTTCTTAAAGTCTTGCTTTTTCACAAAGTCTAATCTAGCCATTAAACCTTTATCAACAAATTCACATAAGAAATCAATTTCAGTTTTACAGTCTTCAAGATATCTATTAACAATGAACTTCATCATATCTTGCATTACATCCATTAATTGGTTTACATCACAGAATTGCATTTCTGGTTCTAACATTCAGAATTCAGCTGCATGTCGGTTAGTATGAGATTCTTCAGCTCTAAATTGAGGAGCAAAGGTATAAACATTTTTAAAAGCCATGGCGTAAGCTTCTGCATGAAGTTGTCCTGTTCCAGATAGTGAAACTTCACTACCAAAAAATTCTTGCTTATTCACTTTGCCTAGTTTAAATGCTTCACCATTACCTTCAGCATCAGTACAAGTTAACTCAGGTGATGCTACTCAAACAAAGTCATGAGATTGAAAGTATTGGTTCACAATGTTGTATAAACAAGATCTGATTCTCATAACAGCTGTGAATAAATTAGTTCTTGGTCTAAGATGAGCAATTTCACGTAAATATTCAGGTGTGTGTCTTTTCTTTTGTAAAGGAAACTCTTCACTTGCTTGAGCCATTAACTTAAATTCTTTTGCTAATACTTCAAATGGTTGTTTAGCCTCTGGAGTTAATATAACTTCACCAGTAACTTCAATAGCCGCACCAGTTCTAGCATCAATAGCTTGTTCTAGATTGTTGGTAACACCCTCTTTATAAACAATTTGAATAGTTTTGAAATTACTTCCGTCTGTAAAATCAATAAAACCAAAATTTTTAGAATTACGGTTTGACTTAATTCAACCTTGAATTCTTACTTCCTTAATCTTCTTATAATCTTTTAATAATTCATTACTACTAGTTATTTTCATAATATATAAATTATATTATATTTGCATAAGTCCTTATATTATTTTGAGGTAGATTCTTTATTTTTTTTCTTTTTATAATTTTTTTCAATAACTTTTTCCCTTAATGCTGATGTAACAATAATTAAATTCTTATCTCTTGCTCTAGCTATATCACATATAGTTTGCATTGTATTATTATCTAAAATTCCAATCCATTCCAGTACTAAGAATTGAATATCCTCATTTAATAAGTAAGCAATGGCTAAAAAATATTCATCATATCAACTTGGATCTTTACCATTAATAGTTTTAGAGTTTTCAATAATGGTATTAAAATCTTTAGAAATTTCATAAATATGGTTTTTTTCATAGCCACTAAATAATTCATCAAAATTTTTACGAATTGAAAAACTTGTGATGTGGTTGACAACATTTGGTAAATGCACTCCAGCCCCTTGGTAGGACATTTCTTTATACTGATAAAATTCAAAGATGTTGTAGGTATTTTTGATAGAGCTTAAAAATTTGTTCTTTTCTTTGATTGTATTGAAGCACAACAAAATATAATCACCATCTCCAAGATCGATCCCTTGCTTTGTCTTGTTGTCATTTGTACTAAAGACTAATCTTAGAACATGGGTAATACTATCATAAGGATCAATTTTATAGGTTTGTAATCTATTGTGTCTGTTCTTTCTGTAATAAAGTGAAGCGCAATAACAAACAATCACAACCAAAATCATTATAGCAATATAGAAGTATGGTTCATAATTTAGGTATAGCGGGTAGCTAAAGTCATAATCTCTTGTAGCAAACAGTAGTGGTGGATGTTCTAAACTTTGACCATTAATGGTAAAGAAGGTAAGGAATGACAGAGGAAATACCGAAATGGTAAAATATGAGATGATTGAATATACTAAATGTTGTTTAATTAAACTAGGACTAACTAAATATCCACTATTTGCAATGGAAATAAAAGTAACAATTAACAAAACAAAGTTTAAAATATTTTCATCTTTAATAAAAAAATAAAAAATCATTCCATAGGCAACAAATCAAAAATATGAAAAAAATGCAAATAGAATAAAAGCCATTCATCTTTTAGATTGGAAATTTAACAATCCTAACTCATTGGAATAGAAATAATTAGGACTAAATATAAATTCATAAGCATGGTTAATCGGTGTGTCTGAACCATTTTTGAAAACATCTTCATTAAAATGTTTGATGGAGAATAAAAAAAATATCAGAAGTGAGTAAACAAAAAAAGCTACACTAATACAAAACATATAAAAAATGATAGCAAGTGCTGCATAGAAGCTTTCACGTGCTTTGTTGCGATTAAAAATGTTAACAATTGAATTATTAAAATGTCGAATAAATAAAGGTGTTATCAAAAAACCAACAATAAAAATATCAATAGTTGTTGCAGCTGAAAATGATTGATTAAAGATAATAATATTTTTGGTCGAGATAAATGAAACAAAACATATCAATAGTGGTAAAAGAAATAACAAAATAGGAAAGGCAAGATTGCTTCAAAAAGTTTTATTTACCATATCCAGATTTCTATTAAAGGTTGATCTAAATCTATATTTCATTAACACTATTCTTCTTGTATTAATTTTAACAAATCCTTAAAGTTAAGTGCGTTAAATGTCTTATTAATAATATCTATTTTATTTTGTTTCAACTTTTCAATATTTGATTCCACACTATTTTCATAAATTAACTTGTATACGTTTACAATATCTTCTTGTCCAATTCTATGTAATCTATCCATAGCTTGGGATTCCACTGATTCATTTCATCATGGGTTATACAAAATTACATTGTTAGCAAAGTTTAGGTTTAAACCAACCCCACCAACTTTTAATGATATTAATAAAACATTGTGATTACTATCTTCTTTAAACTTTTTAATAGTTTCATCTCTTTCACTACGTTTATTGTCACCAGTGATTAATAATGGTTTATTGTTTCTCTTAATTAAATTTGTATTAATTATCTCAAGCATTGTCTTAAAGTTTGAGAATAGAACAATTTTTGATTTTGGGTTTTTAGTTTGAATCGATTCAATTAAATTGATACATTCATCTAATTTACTATCATCTTGATCGAAAATATTAATTAGTTGAGCTGAACAGCAAAATTGCCTTAACTTTGTAATTAAAGATAATATTTCCACCCTGTTCTTTACGATATTGTTATCCTTATCAATTGACATTTGTAATGTATCTTTAAAATCAGCTAATAAAGCATCATAAATCTTTCTTTCACCACGAGACATTTTTATATAAATGTTATTAATTTTTTTATTTGGTAGATCTAAATAGTCTATCTTTTTACGTTGTAAGATAAATGGTTTAATCTTTAAAGATAGTTCATATAACTTCTTTTCTTGAACATCTACTGTATTGTATGTTCTTTTAAATTCAGCCAGTGATCCCAAATACCCTGGCATAATAAAATCAAAAATAGATCATAATTCCAACAAGTTATTTTCAACTGGAGTTCCTGATAGAATAATTCTATTTTCAGATTTAATTCTTTTAATTTCCTTAGTTCATCCTGTAGCAAAATTCTTGATGTATTGACCTTCATCAAGGATTACATTTAGAAATTCATGTTTAACTAAGAGGCTAATGTCATTCTTAATTAAGTTGTAAGTTGTAATATAAATAGTATTAGGTTTCATTGTTTTAATGATTTCTTCACGTTCTTCCTTAGAACCAGTTATAGTGACAACGTTAGCATCAGGATAAAACTTTTCAAATTCATTAATTCAGTTACTAATCAATGATAAAGGGAGGATGATTAGTGTTTGTTTTTGATCTTTCTTGTATTGATACTTTAGCATGTGGATAGCTTGAATAGTTTTTCCAAGTCCCATTTCATCACCTAGAATACATCCATTACTTATGCTTAAAATATTAATTAGTCAATTAACACCATACAATTGATAATTTTTTAGTAATGGAGCTTCTTTTTGTTTCACAAATTTATTATTATTTGTTGTTTCATTAAAATCATCAACTATTTTTCTTAAATTATCATCATCAAATTGACTTGATAGATAAAATACCTTTTCAATATCAATCTCTGTAGTTAGTTCATCACTATCTTTAATTCCGATATCATCTAAATTTAATTTTAATTGCTCAAAATCAAAATCATCAGTATTATATAATTGATTACCAGCTAATACATATTGTTCATTATTATTAAATGCTTTATAGATTTTCTTTAATGTTTCCTCATCTACATCTGATTTAACTGTTAAATCAATTAGACCTACTTTTGATGGTGAGAAGGAATAATGTAATTGATGAGGTTTCTTTCTAGTTAATGCTTCATCAACCTTAACTAAAATGTTTTCATTCTTTTTTACCTTTTTTAATTGTTTAAAGATTTCAGCAATTTCTTTTCTATTGTTGGTTTCATATCAACAATAATTTGCTTCATAATTGAAGTCATCTGAAAACTTACTAAAATATTTAGAAGCTAATTTATTATTGTTAACAATTTCTAAAGTACAAGTCTTTTGATTAAAATCATAATATAACTCAACCTTGGAAACTGATCTTTCAATAAATAAATTACTGTGGATGATAGGTTTAAAATAAGTTGCATTCTTGATTTCATCTAACTTATTGAAAAATAATTCTTCACTTTTTGATTTAAAGTTTAGTTTAAATAGTAAGTTTGGGTTTTCCTCATTTACTCAATCAGAACTAAATCATTGAATTTTATCTGGATAGATCAAAAAGAAATAGTTTCTTTCACCTATCACTATGAAAGTTCCTGAAGATATATTGTTGGTTATAACGTATCCTAAGGAAGTCTTTGTAACGTTAATATCAACTTCTTTAGATTGATGATATTCAAGCGATAAAGCATAGCTTTGGTTGTTAATGTTAAATTTAGCAATTCTATCAATACCCTTTAAAAATTCTTCCAAATCAATTTTGTTAATTACATTGTCATTACCATTTTGTTCATGGATATTACTAATATGCTTAACAATATTTAATTTTTTTTCAATGGAACTAATTTTATGAGCTAGTGATGAAGTAATATCAGGTGAATTAATTGCAGAATTAATAATTTTCACAATGTTTTTATATTCTTTTGATAATAGGTTTACAAATTCTTCTTCCAACACTTCAATTCGCAATGAAAATGGTTTAATAATAACTTCAAACAAGAATTCACTAAATTCAAGGTGAGTAATTAATTTAATAATGTTTAAATTATCAGTGAACTTATATAAGAATTTATGGATTTCAGTAGATTCTGAATTTTCCATTTTTTCAATATATGTAAGAATAGCTGCAACAACATGTTTACACACTACACCATTTTTACCAATAACACATTGACAATCATGTGTTAATACTTTTTCTTTATCAAATTCTACTTTAGTATAAAACCCATTGCTATACATAGAAATAGAATGAATAGGGCCATTTAGATCAAATTGGATATTAGAACCTTTGTCTTCAAGTAAAAGATTTTCTGCATTTTTTACAGTCAATTCATTTATTCCTTTTAATAGATTTTTATAGTTTACTTTCATATGTTTCTTATCATATATTATATAACATATAAATTTTAGGTCATTAGAGCATTACAAACAATTGATAAAATTGGTATTATTGTAGTAGTTTTTGGCAAGCTTCGATAATTTGGTTTACTTCTTTTAATGAGTTTATTGTAAACCCTGAAGCTAGATCATGGCCACCACCACCAAATTGTGTTGCTACCTCTCTAACGTGGTAATCTCTAGATCTAATAGAAACTTTTCAACATTGTTTTTCTTTATTTCAATAAATACCAAATCAAATTTTGAATTCTTCTATATTAGACATTAAATAAACCTTAGCATCACCATCAGGAATATTGTATTTTTTTGCCAATTTAGGTTTTATGATTAAATATGCAATTTGATTATCAACAACTTGAATATGTTTTAATAATTTGCTGTTCATTTCAACATCTTTTCAATGTTTTAAATACAATTCCTTTTGTTTTTCTTGTTTATCAAATTTATAGTCATAGAATTTGGCTACTAACTCATAAGTTGAAGCTTGAGTAGAAGGGAATTGTAAGTTACCAGAGTCTGATAGAATACCTACATATAAAGCTTCACAAATTTTCTTATCAAGTTTCTTTGGATTGTTAGCTAGTATAAATCAACCAACCATTTCTGAAGCTGAACAGTACATTGTATCTACTCATTCCTTTTTACAGAAGGTTTCTACTTTAGGGTGGTGATCAATTCTTACTGAATCTTTACACAAATAAAAATCGTCACAAATTAAATTCTTACTCACACCTAAATCTAAAACAATAGCTAAAGAGTTTGTAATAAATTTTTTGTCTGCTTTAGGGATAGATTTATCATACTGTCCTTTTACAATTTCGCTAATGATTTTGTCAGTAGCAGCAATTCTAGCATCTATTTTCATATTTCTTAATCATCTAGCCATAGCTAAACTTGAACCATAAGCATCATTATCTGGGTTAGTATGCATAAAGATAGTTACTTTCTTATAACTTGTTATAGTTTTATAAATAGATTTAACTAATTTTTCATTGTTATTTTTTATCATAAGTAATTACCTCTATGTTTTTTACTGTTGCGCCTTCTAAAGGTAACAGTAATTCAAGCTTATCCTCTAAAGCCTTAGCAATATGTAATCTAGGTTTGGTAACAGGTTTTCTTGGAGCAAATAATGAACAACTATCACAGAATGGTTTAATTGATTCAGTATAGGTATTAATTTCCTTTGCATGGTTTATTATTGCATCTTTATTATAAGACACTAGAGGTCTCAAGATTAATCTAGAACTAGCTTCATCAATTACTTTCATACTTTCTATGGTTTGTGATGCAACTTGTCCTAATGCTTCTCCTGTTGCTAAGACATCATAATGCATTGTGTCAGCAATTTTATTAGCTATTCGAATAAATGATCTTCTTAATAAGGTAATACGATAAGATTCATCATCCATATGGGTTAATTCATTTTGTATTGGTGTAAAGTTACATACATATAGTTTTGGTTTTTCTAGACGATAGTTAAGTGTAATTAATTTCACAAGTTCTTTAACTTTGTTTAAAGCTTCTTCACTTGTATGTGGTGGTGTTATAAAAGTTACAAAATCAACATGCATACCTCGGCGCATTAATAAGTCAGCTGCTACTGGTGAATCAATTCCACCACTTAAAAGCAACAAAGTTCTACCACTAGTACCAACTGGTAATCCTTTAGCCCCTTGGGTTTTGTTAGTATAAACTATAAAGTGTTTATGCTTTACCTCCACTCTTAATAGTGTTTCAGGATTGTGAATATCTACCTTAATATTGGGATTGTTTTTTAGAATATATCCAGCCACCATTCGTTTTAGTTGATCTGAATTGAATTCATATGTTTTATCACTTCTCTTAGCTTCAACCTTAAATGTTTTATTATTTAGTAGTAAATGATGGCCTAATTGTTGTAATAAGTCTAGATCTCTGTCGATTTTATAGGCAGTGGTGATAGTGCTATATCCAGGAACTCTTTTAACAATCATTAAAACAAGATCAACATCATTTGGATTAATGCTGTCAACAATAATGTTATCGAAATTGTTTTTGATTTCTAAATCAAAACCTACTAAAGCTGCTTTAAGATTATTTACCGCTTTTTGTTTAAAGTATTTAACATTTTGGCCCTTAAGGTAAAGTTCATCAAATTTAAGGTAAATAATCTTATTCATTATTGAACCTCATTTTGATATCACAAAATATCAGCAGGTGTCATTTCAGGACTAACGCCACCTTCAATATATTTCTTGTATCAACTTTCTGCATAATCAATATATTGTTTAAACTCTTGAAGATCTACAAAGAAATCAACAAATCTAATTTCTCTTTCTTCTATCTTGCAATTTTCAGGTTTGATATAATCATTTGTTTCTAAGAATCCAACTGCAAAAACACCATGAGCAATTCCTCTCAAGTAACAATATAGACCTAGTTGGAATTTATATTCATCTGGAATAACAATGTCGTCATTACTATCAAATCATTTTTGACGTTTTTCACCAACATTCTTTACTATTGGGTTACCATTGTCATCCTTTTGAAGGATAAAATCATTTTTGTTTTTCTTATAAACAAATGAATCAATAGAAGTTGTTTTGATTTCTAACATTGGAAATTGAGGGTATAAGAAGTTTCCTTTTTCATCAACTGGTTCTCCATCAGGGATACCACCAAAGATTTTGTTATCTTGGAATACATCTCATTTAATTTGAGCAGGAACATATTGTTTAAATGTAACACCAAGTTTTTCACATGCTAATTTTCATATCTTAGGTTCAATTACTGTACCAGCTTTCATTAAAGTATCGTCAACAACGTCTACAAAAATATTAGTCATTAAACATCAGGTTTTAAAAGGACTTACAAAAGCATTGTGTCCTAAAATAGAACCAAATCTAGAACCTGTAATCTTTTTAAATTTAGCTTTGTTCCTTTGAATGTATTCTGGGCTTAGAACAAGTTGGTTGTTATTTAATTTAAAATCGACATCAATTTTTTTTGTAAATCCCATTATGCTACCTTCTTTGCTTTTTGATTTTTAGTAATGAATTTAATATACTCATCCATTAATTTATCATATTCTTTAGATCTATATAGTTTTTCAAATTCTGCAAACACTTTACCATTAGATTTAGTTGCATATCTATTAGCATACATCCTTAATAATTTAATAATTTCAGTTTGTTCTTTTTGTTCTTTAATCACTTCAATTGCATAATCGATGAATGTATTAATAGATTCAATTTTGGAGATTAAACTTGGATCTTTTATATCAAAATCGCTTGTTAATTCTTTCTTTAATTCTTCAACAATATCAATTTTTTCTTTTAATTGAGATGTTAATTCATTTGATTTTACTTTATTAACAGCTATTAATCTTTCAATATCAACTAATTTGACACTATAGTCATTTACAATATAAATCATTTGTGCTAAATCATTATTTCTTTGAGAAATTAATTTAAATAATTCATCATTATCATGTTTAAAGATAATTATCAATTCATAGACATTAATGATCGATTTTAAAGCCTTTTCATAATTCACATCACCAGTTGCTGAAATAATCTTGTTGAAGTTTTCAATTTCATTAACAATTCTTAAACCAGAATTATTATTATCTAAAACTAATTGCTTAATATTGTCATATTTACCAAAGTTAACTTTGATGTCATGGTAAAGGTTCTTAATTTCATTATGTTCAATAATATGGAAGAATCTATCAATATCTTGTTGGAATGTGGTAATGTGTTCAACATATGTTCTTTCATAAACATTTTCAATATTGATTTCACGTAGAATTTTTTCTAAAGCAACTAATTCTTTCTTATAACCATCAATTACTTTATCAAAAGAGTGTTCTTCTAAATTTGATGTAATGATTTTAGATTGTTTTTGAGAGTTAGTTACTAAAGTGTTATATTGTTGTTTTTTAACCTTAGAACCATTGAAAGCATTTAAGTTCTTAGTTATCTCAGAACAAATAGCATCTAATGATAAACAGAATCTATCAATTTCATATAAATCTTTATTTGCTTTTAAGTATTCCTTAATTAAAGACAATTCTTTTAAGAATAAGGTATGAATTTTTTCTCAATTTATATAATTCATTTCTTCATTAATATCTTGTGAGATATGATTTATAGATCTATCAATTTGTTTTATCTTTTCTAATTTCCCATATTTAATGTCCATCATGTTTTCACGATTGAAAGTAGTGATTTGACTAATGATGCTGAACATATTAGTAGCAATATTACTACAAAGGATAGAATACTTTTGGCTATCCATATTAAATTTCTTGTAAACTTCGTTTTGTTTATCTAAACATTTGAAGTTGTTTTTCAATTGATTAATTTGTTTTTTAATCTTACCTAATTGGTAAGTGTTTAAACTTCTACAAAGGTTTTTTAATTGGATGTTAATAATATCCAATTGTTCTTGATAAACCCTATGGTACTCTTTTAAAAAGTTTAATATTGGTGCTAAAGTATTATTCTTTGCAACTAAAGTCTCAATAGACTTAATGTTGAAACAACTAGAATTAATTTTATAAGTATTATATTTATTATCTAGTTTATAGCTTTGATCAATATAATATCTTTTTAGTAAAAAAACAACATCAAAAGCAATTAGGCCTATTACTCCTAAACCTAAAAATATTGAAAATACAATAATAAGTGCTAATTGAGTTGTTGACATAATTTAATTAAATATCTAATTCACATTCATTGAAATCTATTTCAGCATCAGTATCTCTACCAAAGAAATCAACTGAAACAATGATTTTTTGTTTTTCATCATTAACATTGGTAATAGTAGCTCTTTCACCTTTAAATTGACCAGCAATAATTCTTACTGTTTGACCAATTTTGAAATCGGATTTCACTATTTGTGGTTGTTCTTCTTTTTGTAGGATAATTGCATCACCAGAAGTTGTAATAGATTTGCCATCTAATGATTTAATACCCATATCAACTGCAGATAAAATTTTACCAATTTCATCATCACCCACTGGAATAGGTTTTGCATTTTTACCAGATGATCCAACAATACCAGTAATTAATTGAGTGTTACGGATTGCATATCATGATTCATCTGTCATTTCCATTTTAATGAAGATATATCCATAATATCTATTTACTTCTTCAGTTTTAATCTTTTTGAATTTTTCTTTACCATTAGCATCTGTAAAGTGTTCTCATTTTACGTTTTTAATTTTTCTACCATAGTTAGCTGGTAAATTAGCATCAGTAAAGGTTTCTTCAGTAGTAATTACATCTTTAATCAATTTAATATCTTGTACTAAATCACTTAAACCGTAAGCTTCAATCTTACCTTTAAGATTTTTAATTACTAAATCTTCATTCCCACTTACAACAGTAATGATATATCATTGTGCTGCATCATATAATTTTCTTTTCTTTGTTGTTTTTGTTGTCATTTTCTTCTCCTTTATTTAATAATTAATTGAACTAGTTCATTCACTAACATGAATATTCCAGATAAAAATAGAACGATAATTAATACAATCAATAAATATTTAAATGTATTTTCAGTGCTAGATCAAACTATTCTATTGAATTCTTTTCTTATTCCATGGGCTCATTTGGTTAGGTTTCAAGCAAGAGTATTATATTTCTTTCCAAAGTTAAATTTTAAATCTATCTTTTCATTTTTAAGAACAAGTATTTCATCATGCTTGCTTTCTTTAATTTCTTTTAACTTATCCTCTTTTAAAACCTTGGAAGCATAAGTTTGCTTTTTAGCTTGTTCAAATTCGCCTTTGAACTTTAATTTAATTTCTTTAATTTTATTATCAATTTCTTTAACCTGAGTTTTTAGAATAACTTTTTCTTTTTTTAATTCAATAGCTAGTGCTTCACGTTCAGCTCTCTTCTTCTCTTTTTTCTCTTTTCGTTCTTTTCTTTTTAATTCTCTAGCTTTTTTAGCTTCCGCTTTTAATTTAACTCTTTCCTCAGCTAATTCTTCTAGTTGCTTATCATTCATTATCTTGACTCCTTATGTAAAGTTGAGGCATTACACTTTGGGCAGAATTTTTTTAATTCTAAACGCTTAGTGTTGTATTCATTTTTCTTAAAATGATAATTCCGAGATAAGCATTCAGTGCATACCAGTATTATCTTTTTAGTCATATGCCTCCTTTCTTGATTGTTTATAATCAAATGTATGTGACTTATTTTGTTTCTTATTAATAGTCTTAATAGTAACTACATAATATATGATAACACTAAATAAATATAGAAACATTACAACTGTACCCATTCAACTTTTAACTACAAAGTTACCAGCATTAGAGAATAACCCTCAGTGTAAAACTTCATTTGGATTAATGATTGTTTGAGCAAAGAATGTATAGAATATTTGGAAGCCAGAAACAAAGAAACAACCAATTATAGCTATCACTGCCATTGGCACAAACCCTTTTACTTTTTCTACTTTAACCTTATTAGTCTTTCTATTGATTAATGTGCCGAGAATAATCAACCCATAAAAACCAAAGAAGATAGTAGTAGGGAAATTACTAACCCCATCAACAAAAGCATCAGAATCAATAATTGCGCTTGGGATAAATAAAACAAGTCAAATACAAAAAGTCACTATAAATGAAATAATAAATCCATCACTTAATGGGTATTTATTGCTCAAGAATTTATGGTTAAGGTTTCTTATTAATTCTGGAGAAATCAATAAATTGTCATCAGCTAGAGCTTGGCATGATCTTAACATTACCACACTGAAAGCATTTAATACTCCCACCACTGAAACAAAGATAAAGATTGAAACAATAATATTCAATGCTTTGCTAGCGCTTGCATTAGATGCTAGGATGGTATCAAATACTTCATAAACATTCCCAGAGGCAACTAATATTTGAGAAATAGTAACTAAGATATAAAAAACAGTTACAATTAGCATCCCGATAATAATTGATAAAGGGACATTCTTCTTAGGATTTTTCATATCTAGTGATAAGTTACCCACACTCACAAATGAATCAAAAGCAAATAAGATTGCAGGGATAGAAGATAAGATACCAATAAAACTAGTTGGATTTTGATCAGGGTGACTTAATCTTTCAAATAGTCCTGAACTGTGATTAATACCAGAATAAATTACCCCAGCTAATACAACCATAGTTAATGGGATAAATTTTAAAACTGTAGCAATCGTTTGGAATTTTGCTCCAGCATTAAAGGCTACATAATTAAAAATCAAAAACATCGCAAAGATAAGTAGTCCAACAATCATAATTACAGCAAAGTGAACATCCTCAGCACCAGATCACATATTAAAAATAGCCTCACTAGTAAATATAGAAATACTAAAAGAAATGATGCCGAAGTAAAAGATTGGTTGAATAATTTTAATAAAGGTTCCAAGTTTTGGACCAAAGATGGCTTCAAATCATCCCCCTAAGCCTGAGTGAGATTGTTTAGAACTACCTACTTCAGCAAAACAAAAGGCAGAACATATTGATATAACACTAGCTATGATTCAAGCAATGATAACACCTATAGCATTATAGGCATTAGCACTAAAAACATTTCCGTTCTTAAAGAAAATCCCAACCCCAACCATACTTCCAATTAGAAGGCTGATTGATGTAAATAGTCCAATTTTTTTGCTAGTGTGAGTTGAAATTTCAGCCATTTTCACATTCCTTGGTTAAAAAAAAACCCCATCGCGAAGGGTTTTATACTTTTATTATATATAAAATTCTAAAATTTTTAAAAAATAATAAAAATTTTCAATTTGGGATTCTAGCCATATCATC
>RCNI01000856.1_pt1 | contig 17687 bp, 17 predicted proteins | sample 2041151 | NCBI WGS metagenome assembly RCNI01 (sample SAMN09708214, study PRJNA481090) | feces metagenome | isolation source: feces | place: Antarctica: Albino Rookery | reverse complement strand
GGTGCAACGTGTCCGTCAAGGGAGCGAGTTCCACCGTTCCCTTTTCCACCAAGGTTTTCACGCGCTCAGGACCGAGCTTTTCTTCCAGTACTGTCAACGTCGTGATGATGGCGTCGACGCGCTCCTTGGGACTCAAGCGCTTATCGCAGTAGTGATAAATCACGGAGTGGAAACGCACGGGATCCTTCACAAACAAGGGACGCCACAACGCATGCGCATTTAACCAGGTGATTAAGCGCAGGGCTTCCTTTTTGTAGAAGGGGCGACGCAACCAATAGCGCATCGTCATACGCACGCGTTTTAAAAAACGACGTTCCCGACCCACGTAAAGCGTACGCGGGCCCGGGATCTGAGTCAGTAAAGGCGTAGTGTCAGTCACAAGTCGATTGGATCGTAAAAGGGATTAGTCTTCTAAGAAGGTACGCAAGGCGGCGTTGATGTCGTCCATCGTCACGTCCGCTTGGGCGTGCACGGGGGCGCCTTCAATGAGTTGGGCTTCACGCTTTAAGCGACCGACCCATTGGCCGGCGTCACGACCGCTTTCAAAGCCGTCGCTCACCAAGAGTTCACGACCCTGGTAGACGAGCTTGAAGTAGAAGCGATTGTCCGCTTCGCGGTACTGCTTAAACTGGGCGACGTCCTTTTTCTGGGCCTTCTTTTCCGTCTTGGTTTCAATCGCGGTAAAGCGAGAGAGCCCCACGGCCGGGCGCAGTTTCGCCATTAATTCTTGCGCGTAGCGACGAGCCTTTTCGGCCCCCTTCTGAAGGATGATTTCGATTTCTTCCGGGTGCGCCATGAGGGCTTCATAGCGTTCACGCATGGGACCAATTTCACGGTCGATCTGGTCAGCTAAGCGCTTCTTGGCTTCGCCCCAGCCTAACCCCGCCTTCAATTCTTCACGGAAGGCAGCCGCCTCTTCGGGCGTCGCAAACGTTTCAAAGAGCACCGTCAAGCTCGTGGAATCGGGGTCTTTGGGTTCGCCCGGCAACTTACTATCGGTGACGATACGGCTGATGGCTTCATCCAACGCCTTGCGACCGCCTTCAAAGAGCGGGATCACGTTGTTGTAGGACTTGCTCATCTTGCGACCGTCTAAGCCCGGCAAGACTTCAATGTCAGAGCCCCCGGTGGCCTTCGGTAAGACGAAGAAGGGTTCGTCCTTCGGGGCGTAGAGGTAGTTGAAGCGCGTGGCCACGTCGCGGGCCATTTCCAAGTGCTGGAGCTGGTCGTGACCGACCGGCACTTCGTGGGCGTTAAACATGAGGATGTCCGCAGCCATCAAGATGGGGTAGCAAAAGAGCCCCATGTTGATGTTTTCATCGGGATCCTTGTCGGCGGCGATATTGGCGTCGGTGGCGGCCTTATAAGCATGGGCGCGGTTCATCTGACCTTTACCCGTGCAGCACGTCAGCATCCACGAGAGAAGCGGAATCTCATCAATATCGCTCTGGCGATAAAACACCACGCGTTCCGGGTCGAGACCCGCGGCTAACCAGGTCGCAGCAATCGACAAACGGCTCTTTCGAATACGTTCGGGGTCTTGGCACTTAATTAAAGCGTGCAAGTCCGCCATAAAGAAAAAGCTCTGGACGTCCGGGTTAAGGCTGTCTTTAATCGCGGGACGAATGGCGCCCACGTAGTTGCCGATATGCAGGGTTCCGGTTGTATTGATGCCGGTCAGAACACGTTTCATGATGAGTTTCTCTTCTGTCACTACGAGGAAGGGGGTTTAAAACCCCAGAATCTAGTAATGATAAGCCAAAAGCCTTTTAGGGAACGAAAAACGCCCCTTTTCGGCATGAAAAGAGGCGCTAATAGTCTAGCTGAGGACCCGATTAGAGGCCAGCGCTAGCGCGAAGGGCAGCGACCTTGTCGGTCTTTTCCCAGGAGAATTCCGGCTCTTCGCGACCGAAGTGACCGTAGGCGGCCGTCTTGGAGAAGATCGGACGACGGAGGTCAAGCATGTGGATGATGCCACGCGGACGAAGGTCGAAGTGTTCGCGAACGAGCTTGGCGATTTCGTGATCCGGAATCACGCCCGTGCCGTTGGTGAAGACCGTGATGTTCATCGGTTCAGCCACGCCGATGGCGTAAGCGACCTGAACCTGACACTGGCGAGCAAGCCCAGCGGCCACAATGTTCTTGGCGACATAGCGGCAAGCGTAAGCGGCGGAACGGTCCACCTTCGTGGCGTCCTTACCGGAGAAAGCGCCACCACCGTGCGGGCAGTAGCCACCGTACGTGTCGACGATGATCTTACGACCCGTCAAACCACAGTCACCCTGAGGACCACCCACGACGAAACGACCCGTCGGGTTGATCAAGAACTTCGTGTCCTTGATCCATTCAGCGGGCATCACGGGCTTGATGATTTCTTCCACGATCCCTTCGATGAATTCGGGCTTCATGGTCTTGCCGGTACTCATTTCGGGCGCGTGCTGGCTGGAGATCACGATCGTGTCGCAGCTCACAGGCTTGCCGTCAACGTACTTCAGCGTAACCTGGCTCTTGGCGTCAGGACGCAAGAAGGGGAGGATGCCGTTCTTGCGAACGACGCTCTGGCGTTCCATTAAGCGGTGGGCGTAGTAGATCGGAGCAGGCATGAGGGTGGCGGTTTCGTCACAGGCGTAACCGAACATGAGACCCTGGTCACCAGCGCCTAAATTCAATTCGTCGTCAAAGGCCGCGTCCACACCCTGGGCGATGTCCTGGCTCTGCTTGTCGTAACCGACGAGCACGGAACAGCCCTTGTGATCGATCCCGTATTCGGTATTGTCGTAACCGATGCGCTTTAACACGTCACGGGTCAAGCCAATGTAGTCAACGGAAGCATTCGTGGTAATTTCACCGCCGAGCACAACGAGGCCCGTGGTACAGAGGGTTTCCGCGGCAACGCGGCTTAAACGGTCCTGTTCTAAACAGGCATCGAGAACGGCATCAGAAATCTGGTCTGCCACCTTGTCGGGGTGACCTTCGCTGACAGATTCCGAGGTAAAGAGATATTCGCTGGCCATTCGCCATACTCCTTGAAGTGTTTGACATTTGAAAGGCAAGCGCCAAACGCTCTGGGAAATGGGGTTAGCCAAAAGCGACGACGCTTTAGCGGTATTTTTGATTCGCCCCGCAAGTTGTCTTGGTTAACTCGGCGAAGTTCGTAGTGTACACCCAGAGTTTTGGTTTTTCTACTGTAATGAGTAAAAACCCAACCGTCGCGGTAGGGGATTCGCTTAAAATAGATCTTTTGTTTTAGTTCAGATCACTAGGTCATTATGGGTTGGTTTTTAAAGCTGATATCCCGCCTGCCCCTTCGCTTTTTGCAAGTGTTAGGCGCAGGAATTGGGGGACTCGCTTTTCGTTGGATCCCCGTGTTGCGAAAACGCACAAATACGCATTTGGATTATGCCGGGCTCAATGCGCCGGGCTTAGACGCCAAAGTGGGTCGTAATGTGGGACGCCAGAGTCTGGAGAGTATCTGGATTTGGTATCGCCCCGTCGACGAAGTGTGTCAACGCATCACCGTGAGTCCCGAGACGCGCGAGCGCTTTGACCGCATTTTGGAAAGCGGCCGTCCGGTGGTCTTTTTGACCCCGCATATTGGCTCCTTTGAAATTTTGCCCATCTGGTTTGCGCACACCTATTTCCCGAAGACGCAACGTGAGATTGCGGTCCTTTTTAAACCCCCGAAGAAAGCGATTTTGCAAAAGGTCGTGGGGGAAGGGCGCCAGGCGCCTGGTATCGTGCTGTGCCCCTCGACCATGGTCGGGGTGAAACGCATTTTGAAGACCTTGCGCGCAGGGGGCTGCTTTGGTGGCTTACCCGACCAAGTCCCCACCAAGGGGGACGGCGCGTGGGCGTACTTCTTTGGGCAACCCGCTTACACCATGACCTTCCCGTTACGTGTGGCCAAGCAATTTGAGGCGGATCGCATGTTCGTGTGGTCCGTGCGTGAAAAAGACGGCTGGCGCTTGGAGTCCCGTGACTGGAATGAGCCCTTAACGGGGGATGCCCAAATCGATGCGCGTGCCATGAATGCGCAACTCGAAGCGATTGTTCGTGAAGCCCCGGAGCAGTATGGCTGGAGCTACCACCGCTACAAGAACCCCGGGGTGACGCCCCCGCCTGAAACGTTGCCGACTTAATCGGTGAAAACGAAGAACAGTTTATGAACGATTTTATTTCTCGCTTTTCGGTGAATTTGATTCGAAAAGCCTACACCCTGGGAATGCCTGCGCGTGAGCGATGGTCTGGGGTGATTGCCAGTTTAAGTTGGCGCTTTTTAAAGAAGCGTCGTGGGGTGGTGTTAAAGAATTTGGCCTTGTGTCTTCCGGAATACTCGGAAGCGGATCGTGAGGCCTTGGGTAAAAGCCTCTACCACCGCTTGGCGCGCTCCATGTTGGACCATGGCACCCTTTGGGAAGGCAGCCAAGAGGAGATTCGTCGCTTTGTCTCTTTTGAGGGGTTAGAAAACCTCTTGGAGAACCCCGACAATCAACCCACCATCATCGTCTGCCCCCATTTCGTGGGGTTGGATGCCGTGGGGATTGCGTTAAACACGTATGTCCGTGGGGTGAGCCTTTACCAAAAGCAAACGAACGCCATTTGGAATGAGGCCTTTTTGTCCGGTAGAAAGCGCTTTTCGGATCCCGTCTTAATCGAGAAGTCGGAAAACGATTTGCGCCAAGTGATGCGTGAGATGAAGTCGGGGCTTCCCTTCTTTTATCTCCCCGACATGGACCATGGTCCCCGCCACTCGATCTTTGTCCCCTTCTTTGGGGTGACGGCGGCCACGTTGCCGATGGTCTCGCGCTTGGCTCGTGTCACGAAGGCGCGCGTCCTCTGGTGCATCGCCACGATGACGCCGATGGGCTACCACGGGATTATTTCCAAACCTTTGGAAGGGTTCCCGACGGCGGATGCTGAAGCGGATACCCTGCGAATCAATCAAGAGCTCGAGAGCTGGATTCGTTGCTACCCCGACCAGTACTACTGGGTGCACCGTCGCTTTAAGACGCGACCTGACGGGGAGCCGTGGCTCTACGACACGCCGGATGATTAACGATGCGTGAGATCCCGTTCACCAAGATGCACTGTGCCGGCAATGACTTTGTGGTCTTTGACGGCTTTCGCTCGACACTCGCCCCTTCGGAGGCGATTGCGAAACACTTCGGGCATCGTCGCTTTGGGGTGGGGGCAGACCAAGTGCTCTGGATTGGGCCCGCTCGCACTGAGACGTCGGACTTTCACTATCGAATCTTTAATACCGATGGCAGTGAAGCCGAGATGTGTGGGAATGGCGCCCGCGCCGTGGCCACCTATGCCCATCGCCATGGCTTAACCACGAAGTCGCGCTTAGTCTTTGACGTGATGAAAGGCGTGATTGCGGTGGAAATGGACGAAGCGGGTATTCCTTCCCTTCATATTGGTGCGCCGGATTTTAGTGCAGAGGCCGTTCGTTACCAAGGCGGACGCCTGGTGGCCGAGCCCACCCCCATTCCTTGCTATCGCGGTCCAGAGGGGGCTGCTGACATTCTTTTTAGCACCGTGAGTCTCGGTAACCCGCACGCTGTGGTAAGGTTGCCCGACTTTGAAAGTTGGGAGCGTCTCCCTGCGGTGTTGGGTCCTCTCTTGGAAAAAGAAGCCGGCTTTCAATCGGGCGCCAATGTGGGCTTTTTGTGGCCCTATGCTCGGGACAAAGCCAAGCTCGTCGTTTGGGAGCGCGGTTGTGGTCTCACCTTGAGCTGTGGCTCAGGGGCGTGTGCAGCGGCCGCGGTTGGCGTTCGTATGGGGTGGCTCAACAACGCCGTGCAACTCGAGATGCCAGGCGGCACATTAAACGTATTTTTTGACGGTGAACGCGACTTAGTTTTAAAGGGTCGTGCCACCGTGGTATTTGAGGGTGTGATGACCATGCCCGGAGATGAATAGTCATGATTAATTTGGTACTTCGTAAAGGTAAAGAAAAGTCGCTTCTTCGTCGTCACCCCTGGGTGTATGACACGGCCGTGAAGCGCGTGGAAGGGGACCCGGAATTAGGGGAAACCGTTCGCGTGTTGAGTTTTGACGGGCGCTTCTTAGCGTGGGCGGCGTATTCGCCTGAGTCCAGCATTCGTGCGCGTTGCTGGAGCTTTAACGAAGACGAGGTCATTGATGAAGCCTGGTTTGAAAAGAAGCTTCGTCATGCCATCGAGGCGCGTGCCAACTTGTGGGAACGCACCAATGCCGTTCGCGTGATCTTTGCGGAAAACGATGGGCTCCCGGGCTTAGTCGTTGACCAATACGATAACGTCTTAGTGGCGCAATTCTTGTCCGCGGGCGTGCATCGTCACAAGGCCTTGATTGCCAACCTCTTAAAGCAGATCACCAACGCGGTGACCCTTTGGGACCGTTCGGACGCGAGCGCCTGCCACCGTGAAGGCTTGCCCTTAAATAACGGTCTCCTCTGGGGTGAAGAGCCGCCGGAGGCTGTTGAAGTCGTTGAAGACGGCGTTCGCTACGGCATTGACGTGCGTAACGGCCACAAGACGGGCTTTTACGTTGACCAGCGCGAAAGCCGCTTAACGGCTCAGAAGGCCGCAGAAGCTTTCCGTAAAAAGCATGGTCGCGGGATGCGTGCCTTGAATTGCTTCAGCTACACCGGGGGCTTCTCCTTGGCGCTCTTAAAGGGCGGGGCGGACGAAGTGATCTCCGTGGACTCCTCGCAGGATGCCTTGGATATGGCCAAGCGTAACGCCGAGCGTAATGGCTTTGGCGAGGACAAAGCCAAGTTCGTCTGTGAAGACGTCTTCCAGTATTTGCGCCGTATGCGCGATGCCGGTGAGACCTTCGACTTGGTGATTTTGGATCCCCCGAAGTTTGCGAGCTCTCACCGTCATGTGACGCGTGCCTCGCGTGCTTACAAGGACATTAACCTCTTAGGGCTTCGTCTCTTGGAAGAGGGCGGTCAGCTCTTCACGTTCTCGTGCTCGGGCGCGATTGACGTGGACTTGTTCCAGAAGATTATCGCCGGCGCCGTCTTTGACGCGGGGTGCGATGCCTGGGCAGTGGGTCGTTTCGCCGGCGGCGAAGACCATCCCTTGTTGATGACCTACCCGGAAGGCGAATACTTGAAGGGCTTGCACTTATTAGTGCGCTCGTAAAACGTCCAACCCGCCCCCATATAGGGTGAAACCACGCCTCAAGGTTTAACTTGGGGTCGATCGAATTTTTGATGGAGAACGCTATGACGGCACCGAATCAACCCGATATTCCAGTCACGATTTTGACGGGCTTTTTAGGGGCGGGTAAAACCACGCTTTTGAATCGTATTCTCAAGGAAGACCACAAGCATCGCATCGCGATCGTGGAAAACGAATTTGGCGAACAAAACATCGACAGCGACTTGTTGGTGACGGAACAAAACGAACAGATCGTCACGATGAGTAATGGCTGCGTGTGCTGCACCATTCGTGGGGACTTGTCCCGCGTGCTCACCGACTTACGCCTTCGTCGCGACAAGGGCGAAATCGCCTTTGACTACGTGGTGATTGAAACGACGGGGGTGGCCAATCCCGGTCCCGTCGCTCAGACCTTCTTTATGGACGATGCGGTTGCCGCCTTCTTCCGTTTGGATGGCGTGGTGACCGTGGTCGATGCCAAGCACGCCAAGCAGATTTTGGACGAGGAAGCGGCGGCGCGCGATCAGGTGGGCTTTGCCGACAAGATCCTTTTGAGTAAGACCGATTTGTGCACCGAAGACGAAGTAGAAGCGTTGAAGAAGCGCTTAACCCAGATGAATGCTCGCGCTCGCATCGTGAACGTGAACATGGGGGTTTGTGACGTCTCGGAGGTGCTCGACATCGAAGGCTTCAACATGAATGACGTCTTGGACGTGGATCCCGCCTTCTTCAGTGATGGGCATCACCATCACCATCACAACGACGATATCCATAGTTTTGTGTATGAAAGCGACCGTCCTTTCAATCACGAGAAGTTCGAACGCTATATCGGCTCGTTAACGAACGTTTATGGTGAGCAGTTGCTCCGATACAAAGGGCTCCTCTATTTAGAGGGTACCGATCGAAAGGTTGCCTTCCAAGGGGTTCACATGTTGATGGGGGCTGACGTGATGGGGCCTTGGGGAGAGGCAAAGCGCGCATCTCGCGTGGTTTTCATCGGTCGAAATCTCCCCGAAGAAGCGATCCGTCGCGGGTTGGATACCTGCTTAGCTTAAGGAAAACCCTAGGGTATTCCTTACCGCTTTTTTGAACAATATTGAGGTAATCAGTATGGCAAAACGTTTGAATTTCAAGTATAAAACGTATTCCATTACGTTGAGTTTCACGCTCACGGAATCCTGACCCTCAGACACTAACTATAAAAGAGAGCATATGGGAACCAAGAAACCGCTGACAGAGCAAGACATCCTCGCGATGTCCGATGACGACTACATGAACGATGAGCAGCTGGCCTTTTTTATGGACCGCTTAAAGAACATGGAAGCCGAACTTCGCGCAAATGCCGATCAGACAACGGTTAATCTTCGTGAAACGACCGTGGTCCCGGATCCGGCCGACCGCGCGACGATTGAAGAAGAACACGCCCTTGAGCTTCGTACGCGTGACCGCGAACGCAAGCTTTTGAAGAAGGTGCAGTTGGCGATTAAGCGCATCGAATCGGGTGACTACGGTTACTGCGAAGAAACGGGTGACCCCATCGGGGTGGGCCGTTTGATGGCGCGTCCGACGGCGACCTTGTCGCTCGAAGCCCAACAGCGTCGCGAATTACAGCGTCGTCTTTACGGGGATTAATACCCCCAGATCGACGGGCTTCTCGATTACAATAGGAAGCCCGAACGGTTTAGAAGCGAGCTCACAACCCCGTCTCGTCGTCGGTTGTTGGGCTCGTTTTGTTTTTTCAAAAGGCTGTTATGACCACCCCCACCTCTTCGTCCCCTTTGTGGCTGATCGATTTAGACAATACGATCTTTGACGCGTCTGCTGGGATGTTTGACGCGATCCATGAGGCCATGGATACCTATATCAGTGAACGCTTCCAGTGTTCTCGCGAAGCGGCCTCTGAGCGTCGTAGTGCCTACTGGCGCCGTTATGGCGCGACCTATGAGGGGCTTTGGTGTGAGGATGGGATTTCGCCAGAAGAGTTCCTCACGGCCACCCACGCCTTTGATTTGACGCCTCACTTGGTGGTGGAGGGCAACCCCCGCCACGACTTGGAGCAATTAAAGGGTCGTAAGGTCTTGTACACCAATGGACCGCGCGACTATGCGTTACGCATCCTGAAGCATTTTGGGATTGAAGACCAATTTGAAGCCGTCGTCACCTCGTCGGAAAGCTTCCGACTAGGGCGTTGGCGCGCCAAGCCCGATCCTTTGGCGTTGACCGCGATTTGTCGAATGTTTCACGTGAAACCTTCGGACTGCGTGTTGGTTGACGACAGCCTCCAGAACTTAAAGTGCGCGAACCAGCTCGGGATGAAGACCGTGTGGTGCACGGGCTATCGACAGCGTCATGGGCATGGTGGGGAAACCCGTCGTGTGCCGTGGTTGTCGGGGCGTGTGCGTCATATTCGTGAGCTCACGCGCTTGGGGCTCTTTGCCCAAGCTCGACCCGCGCCCGATCGCCATGCGGCCCGTCGCCGTCAGCAAGGTAGCGTTGAACCCCACCCGAATGGATTCCTTCGATGAGTGCTAAAACTCGAACCAAAACGGCACCGAAGCCTAAGACCACGCGTAAGCGTTTACCGCTCGCGGAGCGTCAGCGCTTGGTGCTCGAAGCCGTGGCGCACACCCTGGCGCAGGTAGACGGGGAAGAACTCACCGTCAACGGCATTGCCCGCACGCTGGGCTGGTCGGTGCCGGCGGTGACCCGCTGCTACCAGTACCGTGCGGACATGGTGCAGGCGTTGCTTGACTTTGCGGAGACGTCGCTCGATACGCTCTACCAGCAACTCAAAGCCCATCACGGAGACGATGGACTGGGCTTTGCCTTAGCCTACGTACAAGTCTTGGCGCAATTCACCGATACGAACCCGTCCTTTATTCGTTTATTTACGAACCGCGTCTTTTTGGGGGCAGAGCCCGCCATTGGGGAACGCGTTCGACGTTTGCACGCCCATTGGGAGCGCCAGCTTCGTGAAGCTTTGAAGGTGGCGATTTTGCATGAGCGCGAGTCGGTGAGTTTTGATGCGACCAGTACCGCAACGATCCTCTTTCACACGGTGCTCGCCCGTTGGCAGCGTCAGGCCCTGGGTGAAGCGGGTCTTTCTCCGGTTCAAGAACAAGCGCTATGGCATGCCGTGCTTGGGATTGGGCGCGATGGCTTGAAAAAACGATCAAAATAAATCGGATAAATCGATTTTCAATGAGGATGGCGTCACCGCCATCCTTTTTATTTGCACGAAAAAAAATCGGGCCCATTCCGTAAGGAATCGACCCGAGGGAGGCGTCACCGATTACTTTTTATCGGTGGCGTCTTTTTTGTCGTCCGTTTTCTTATCGGACGTTTCTTTGTCTTTTTTCGCTTTTTCCGCTTCACGCAGTTTGCGAACTTCAGAGCGCGGCTTCCCACGATAGGGACTCAAGGTGACGGCTTCGCCCTTTAATTCTTTCAGGGCTTGTTGAAGCTGCCAGTCTTTTTCATCCCCATAGGTGAAGGTGTACTTCGGGGTGTCGCTGTCGTTATCGCTATAGGGCAAGCTTTCCAGAATCTCTTCTTCCTCTTCTTCGCTCATGGACGGATTCAAGAGGTGGCGATTCAAGTCCGACTCACGAATCGTGAAGGAGGGGTAGTTACCTTCAGGCGTATCGTCGACGTAGCGATCGGGTTCAATCCCACGGGCCTGAATCGAGCGGCCCGACGGCGTGTAATAGCGCGCCGTGGTGATCTTCACCCCCACCGTGTCGTCATTGATCGCCAAGGGGAAGATGGTCTGAACCGAGCCCTTACCAAAGGAGCGGTCCCCCATGATGGTGGCGCGCTTCAAGTCCTGGAGGGCGCCCGCGACAATTTCAGAGGCCGACGCCGACGAACTATTAATCAAGACCACCATCGGAACGGTCTTGGCAACAGGCGTGAGGTTACGAATCGCCGTGACGGCATTTTCCGAGCGATAGTCACGGGGACGGGCACGGAAGGTGCGCGTTTCCGCTTCGTTACGGCTCTGGGTCGAGACGACGTCGGAGTTTTCCGGCACAAAGGCGGCGACAACGCCAATGGCTGCCTGTAAGAGCCCACCCGGGTCACCGCGCAAGTCTAAAACGAGCCCCTTGAGGTGATTCGTTTTCGCTAATTCGTTGAGTGCCTTGCAGAGGTCTTCCGTCGTACGACTCTGGAACTGCGAAATACGAATATAGCCGTAGCCATCCTTTAAGGGCTTCATCTTGACGGACTGCACCTTGATGAGGGCACGCGTCAACGTGATCTGTAAGGGTTTGGCTTCGCCTTTACGGGCAATGGTGACTTCAATGGAGGTCCCCGGGGTCCCGCGCATGCGCTTCACGGCGCGGCTCACGCTCATGGAGGCAAGGCTCTTCCCATCAATACGGGTAATGATGTCGCCTGCTCGAAGGCCCGCGCGTTGGGCGGGGGTGTCGTCAATGGGGGCGACCACTAAAATCCCTGCGCTATCTTTGGTGATCTCAATGCCTAAGCCCCCGAATTCCCCTTCCGTGGATTCGTTGAGTTCTTTATAGGCCTTGGGGTCCAAATAGTCGGAGTGGGGGTCGAGCCCGCTCACCATCCCTTCCAAGGCATGCTCTAAGAGCTTTTCATCGGTGACGTCCGTCACGTAAAAGCGCTTGATTAAGTCAAAGGAGCGCGTGAGGCGTTCCAGGGACTCCGTCGGTAACGGGTCGGACGTTGGCGCCGAAAAGGCGGGCGTGCTGGCCAGCGTCAAGGCAGCCAAGGTGGCGAGCACACAAGATTTTAAGGTCGGCATAGTCTTCGAATTCTTTTTTGCTGAGAGGCGAAAAGGCCGTCGGGTTAATTAACGTTTTAACCACTGTCGAGGGTTGATCGGCTTTCCGCGGTGTCGGATTTCAAAGTATAAGCCAGCTTGCGAGCGACCGCCCGAGACACCCGCCGCACTAATCGTTTCGCCTTGTTTCACCGTGTCCCCGACTTTCTTGTAGACGGACTCGTTGCTGGCGTACACCGTCATGTACGCGTCCCCATGGTCCACGATGACGAGGTTGCCGAACCCGCGCATCCAGTCGGCAAAGACCACGCGTCCTTGGGCAATGGCTTTCACGTCCGTGCCTTCTTTTGCTTTAAAGAAGAGCCCTGGGCGCTGCGTCGTGTACCCTTCGGCAATGCGTGCCGCAATAGGAGAGGGGAGGCGTCCCTTTTGGCGAGCAAAGCCCACACCTTTCACTTTCTGGCGCTCTGGCGTGGGCGCACGTTGAGTTTTCGCGACTTGGGTTTTGGCTTTTTGCGTCGTTGTCTTTGCCTTGGTCTTGGCTTTGGCTTGCGCCTCACGTCGGGCTTTCAATTGGGCTTCGCGCTTAGCTTTGGCTCGTGCCTTCGATTGCGCAGCACGCTCTAAGTTTTCCATCAAAGCGCCCAGCTTTTTCTGGTTGGCTTCGAGTTGCGCCATGTTGGCTTCGCTGTGCTGAATGTCCGCTTGTAAGCTCTCGAGCGCTGACTCACGACGGCTCTTGTCGAGCACAAGGCGCTTGTGTTGGCGCTGGGTTTCTTGCTCTAAGCGTGTCAATTCATCACGGCGGTCTTGGCGAGTTTTCGCCACCGACTGCACGCGTGTTTGCTCATGGTCTAATCGCGTTAAGGCCTTTTGTTTGGCGGAATTCAAGTACGTTAACGCCGCTCGATCACGTAACAGGCGGCTCGGGTGCGTCCCCTCTAAAAACGTTTGCCAGGGGCTTTTGCGGGCGTTTAAAAATTGCGCACGCGCCATCGCTGCCAAATGCGCTTCTTCATTGGCAATTTGCTTTTCCAACTGGGCTTCACGGGTTTCGAGTTTTTTGAGTTCACGCTTTAAGCCGTGACGCTCCCCTTCGAGCGCACGCATATGGCGAGCCGTTTTATTAATGGCTTCTTCGGCGGCCTTTAACTGCTCATTGGCCGCGTTACGTTCTCGGGTTTGTTGATCGTGACGGCGACGTAATTGCGCCAATTCGCGCTCAACTTTGGCTTTTTCTTTTTTAACCTGTTGGCTTGACGTTTTGCTCGTGACCTTCTTTTTCGGGGTCGCCTTTTTCGTCACCGGTTTTTTAACGGTTTTTTTCGCCGTCGTCGCTTTTTTCTTCACGACCTTTTTGGCATTTGTCGGGGCTTTGCGCGCAGTGTCGTTCGCCGCCAGGCCGGAGCCAGTCATTAGGGCAAGGCTTAAACAAAGGCATAAGGTTAAGGGTTTAAAAAAGCGCACTCTGGGTCCGTGGGTGTGATGAACGAGGCGTAACCGGTCGTTCTCGTTTAGAATCTTTTTTCTGAAGGCCGTCATCTTTGACGCATTATGGAACGGCTCAGTATTGGATAACTCAAAAATGATCGATTTTTTAACTACCCCCAGTAATTTTTTACTTTTACTCGTGATTTTAGTCTCGGGTGCCGGGCTTATCTTGCCGCTTTTAAATGGCAAAGCCTTTGGTACGCCGGTGAACCCGAAAGGGGCGATTACGCTGATTAATCGCGAGAAAGCCTTAGTGATTGACTTGCGTGGCGAAGCGGAATTTAAGCGTGGTCACGTGACCAAGGCGCGTAACATCCCGGCCGACCAGATGGCTAAGGTCGTGAAGACCTTAGACAAGACGCGCCCGGTGATTTTGGTTGACCAAGGCGGGGATGTGTCCCGTTACGTGAGCCGCTTGATGAAGGGCATGGGCTTTGAAACGGTCTATGTGCTTGAAGGCGGGTTAGACGCCTGGAACAAGGAAGGGTTGCCCCTGACTTGATAAAGCCCCTTGGCGCCCCCATATAACCTGAAATCCATCCCATAATGGGATAGACCACATTACCCAAAAGGAGCCCCTCATGGCTGAAAACGAACAAATGCCCGAACAGCAGGCCGCTGACGCTGCCCCGCAGGAACCCATTTTCCAGATGATCCGTTGCTACTTGATGGACGTCTCGTTGGAAATGCCCAACGCGCCCATGATCCTCATGGAAGAAGCGAAAGAGCCTGATGTCGACATCAAGTTCGAAATCGCAACGAACCCCTTGTCCGAAGAAATCTTCGACGTGACGGTTCGTGGCACGATCACCGTGAAGGCCGGCGAACGTACCTTGATCCTCGTGGAAGGTAAGCAGTCCGGGATCTTCAACATCCAGAACTTGCCGCCCGAAGGCATTGCGCATGTCTTGAACGTCCTCTGCCCGACGATGGTCTATCCGTACTTGCGTTCCAACTTGGCCGACTTGATGGTTCGTGCCAATGTGCCGCCGGTGCACTTGCCCGAAGTCAATTTCGAAGCGCTCTACCAGCAGCGCCTTGAACAGGCTCAGGCCGAAGCCGGTCAGGCTAACTAATTCGCTTTTTAAGTGATTAGATACCCGCTCCTCTCACTGTAGAAGGGCGGGTTTTTTCTTGCCCCTCATCGATAGGGAAGTCATTAGAAAACGGAGATTTTTCCTACCCCGAAGGAGGGTAAAACGGGGGCGCCTGTCGCGTTTGTTGCGCTCGCACTTAACCTTTTTCAGGTTAGGTAGAACCATATTAAGGTTTCTACCACCAAAGAGGCACTTTATAGCGTGTGTTTGGCCAAAATACCGAGTAGAATAGATAAATGTATCGACCCGATACCTGTCCAAGCAAATAATGAGAATACGCTCCACGAAGGGGGAGGAAACCTATGCAACCGATTCGAATTCTGTTAATTGACGATCACACGCTCTTTCGTAGTGGCGTGAAGGCCCTGTTGCAGCGTCAAGCGGATTTTGAAGTCGTCGGTGAAGCCAGCGATGGTTTAGAAGGTGTGAAGCTCGTGGAGCAAGTGCCGGCCGACGTTGTTCTTCTTGACGTTGATATGCCCAGCATGAAGGGCCATGAAGCGTTAGCACAGATTCGAGAATCCCATCCGGATTTGGCGGTCTTAATGCTCACCGTGAGCGAAGATTGCGAAACCTTGGGTGAGTGCTTGAAGTTGGGTGCCCGCGGTTACCTCTTGAAGAAGATCGACCAGGAATTCCTCCTTCGTGCCATCCGTTCTGCCTACTCGGGCGACAGCGTCATCTCCCCGCAGATGATGACGAAGTTCGTGAGCCAGTTGGCCGATCCGGAAGCCTCCACGCAGCGCCCCGCTGGGACCGATCCCACGGTGTTGACGCGCCGTGAACGCCAGACCTTGGCTTGGTTGGCCCGTGGTGTTTCCAACAAGGAAATTGCCCGAGCCCTCAACTTAGCGGAAAGTACCGTTAAGGTTCACGTTCAGAGCATCTTGCGTAAGCTCGGTCTCTCGTCGCGTGTTCAGGCAGCGATTTACGCCATTGAGCATAAGATCGACAAAGAAATCTAAAGCGTTAACACCCTTTCCAAAACCCCAACGGTAAAGGGCGTTTCCCCTGACGCAAAGAAAACGGCACCGTTGCCCGAAAAGTGGCAAGGTGCCGTTTTTTTATTCGCCGCCGGCGAAATCGTTTTGACGCCAGGCTTCGTAAACCGTGATGGCGGCCGTATTACTCAAATTGAGGCTACGGTTATTGGGCTGCATCGGGAGTCGAATCCACTGCGAGACATCCACGCGCTCGCGAATCGACAAGGGGAGCCCCGAGCCTTCTGCCCCAAAGAGGAAGTAGTCGCCCGGCTGGTAGCGGGTCGAGGAAAACGCATTGTGACCCTTCGTGGTCATGCAAAAGAGTCGCGTCATATCCGGCGTTTCGGAGGCGAGAAACGCCTCAAAATCATCGTGAATTTTGATGGTGGCGAACTCGTGATAGTCGAGCCCAGCACGCTTTAAAAGCTTGTCGTCCATGGAAAAGCCCAAGGGACGAATCAAATGCAGCTGGCAGCCCGTATTGGCACAAAGGCGAATGATGTTGCCAGTGTTGCCCGGAATTTCCGGATGAACAAGAACGATGTTAAACACGGTTAAACACTAAAGAAGAAAGAGTGAAGAAGGAAAGAGACCAAGGCGTGGGGCGCTACTCGAGCGTTTCCACCGTCATTGCCTCTTTCATTTTTTTCAAAGCGGCTTTTTCCAATTGGCGGACACGTTCCGCGGAAATGCCCAATTCCTGCGCCAAGTCTTGCAAGGTGATGGCGTCCACATTGCCGTCTTCGTCCGTGTGGAGGTAGCGCGCCTGAATAATGCGGCGAGAGCGATCGTCGAGGCTCGCGAGCGCCCCCTTGAGTTCTTCCGCTTCAAAGGCACTTTGCGCCTTGGTTTCGAGAATCACATCCGGGCGGTCCGCCTCATTGCTGAGCCATTCCTGCGGGGCAAAGCCCACGTCGTCGCCTTCCGTTGGGGTGCCGTCGTAGCTGGAATCCTGCCCGTACATACGCTCTTCCATCTCTTGGACTTCTTGCTCTTTGACGTTCAGGGTATGGGCAATGAGTTTGACCTCGTTGTGCGAGAGCGCGTACTGGGAGTCCGACTTCATGCGACGCAAGTTGAAAAAGAGCTTACGCTGATTTTTCGTCGTTGCCGTCTTCACCAAACGCCAGTTGCGGATGATGTACTCCTGAATCTCCGAGCGAATCCAGTGCTGGGCATAGGTCATGAGGCGGGAGCCATGCTCGGGATCGTAGTGACGAATGGCCTTCATCAAGCCAATGTTGCCTTCTTGAATTAAGTCCGCATACGCGAGCCCATAGCCCAAGTACCCGCGGGCAATGGAGATCACCAAACGCAGGTGCGAGAGAATCAAGGCTTGTGCCGCTTCTAAATCGTTGTCGTCACGCAGTCGCACCGCCAAGTGGTATTCCTCTTCAGCGGTGAGCATCGGCGCACGATCGGCGGCTTGCATGAAGTGCTCTAAATCCCCCAGCGGACCGACGAGCGCCGGTAAGGCTGGGGCCTTGTAGGGCACCAACGCATGACTGGCAGGCTTTTGGGTCGATTCGTCACTCATGAGTAATTAGGAGAAATTGAGACTAAGGAAACTTCCATTTTAACGCAGGACGCGTTGCCAATAGCCCAGCGCAAAAAGGGCCGACACAAACCACCCCGTGAGCCCCGCACTTAAGACCGCGAGCACTAACCAGGGCGAGGCCGGTAACGACAACTTCAACGTTAAGTCGTAGAGGGCAGCGACTTCCGATAAGGGACCGTTTACCTCAAGGCAGGCGAGCGACACCGCGCCCCAGGCCATCAACATCGCCAGCCCCATCTGCACAAAGCCACGCCACGCCCAGGGGCGAATGGCAAAGCTAGCACTCGAGCCAAATAAGTGCAGGGTGCGCATCTGCGTCAAGATGGGCGCTGTGGTTAAGCGTACTGCGGCGACCAAGGCCGTGAGGATCAAAAGCCCCATCACGACGGTAACGAAGAGTAAGGTGGTTTTCGCCACTTGCGAGAGCGCTTTAAATTTTTCTTGCCAGGCGGTATCAAACGCTACCGTATCGACGCCCTTGAGGGCTTCAATGTCCGTGGCTAAGGTTTGTGCTGTGGAGAGCGTTGTCGAAGGCTCGAGCTTAACCACTAACACGTCAGGCAAGGGGTTGCGTGCCCCTTTACGGGTTTTGACTCCTAAGCGGTCGTTTAATTCCGCGAGGGCTTTCTCGCGGGGGATAACGAGCAC
>RCNI01000855.1_pt1 | contig 17694 bp, 13 predicted proteins | sample 2041151 | NCBI WGS metagenome assembly RCNI01 (sample SAMN09708214, study PRJNA481090) | feces metagenome | isolation source: feces | place: Antarctica: Albino Rookery | reverse complement strand
TATAATTGTTTGTATTTCTTTGGTGTTGGTTGTGATCTCTCCTCTTTCATTCATGATTTTGTTGATTTGGGTCATTTCTTCTAAGTTATAAGATAAGTTTGATTTAAAGCTTCTAAAACAACCAGTGATATTATCACAGATACAGATCACTTCATAAGTTATTTAATAGATAAAACTTAATTGTAATCTATTGTCCAGGGCGTTCTTTCTTGTAGATGATCTGCTCTCTGAGATCTCCTCTACAAAATGAAGGCTTGAGGTACTTGATAATTGCAAGGGCAAAATCAAAAGCGCATCCTAGGCCTTTTGCAGTAATGATATTTCCATCCTTTACGCATGTTTTATGAGGCTCAATTACTGCGCCTTCACGTACAAGATACTTCTGGAAGCTCGGATATGAGGTTGCATGAACATCATCGAGGAGGCCTTCGCGGGCGAGAATGGTTGGAGATGCACAGATTGCAGCTAAGAGCTTGTCTTCCTGTGAGAAGTTATGGATAGCATCAATGAGCTCTGCCGAGTTATAGAGGTTTTCCATACCAGGCATTCCACCAGGTAAAACAATCGCGTCATATTCATCAAGATTTACTTCCTTGATGGTCGTATCACATATGATGGCTACATTATGAGCAGATACAATTGCGGACTTCTTCTGGACAGAGATAAGCTTGCATTTGATATCTGCGCGAGTAAGAAGATCATATACGATAAGCGCTTCGCACTCTTCGGTGCCATCGGCCATCATGAGAGCTACTTTAGGGGTGTCTAACATATCGACTCCTCATCTTTTGTCGGATATCTATATCATACCCTCGTTATCCTCATGCAATCCCAAAAATGATAAACTTTAATATATACACCATCGTCCACCTTGTCATATTTACTTTATGAAGATAATGATTTTTCTTCGATGGGTTGACGGTTTGTTCTATTCTGATAATATAGTTAGAGCATACGGGGATATAGCTCAGTTGGGAGAGCGCTTGGCTGGCAGCCAAGAGGTCAGGGGTTCGAACCCCCTTATCTCCACCATATGCTCCTATAGCGCAGCGGTTAGCGCAGAGGACTCATAATCCTTTGGTCCCAAGTTCGAATCTTGGTGGGAGCACCATTGAATTTATACCCAGGCAGGTTTTCTGTCTGGGTTTTTATTTTTATCTCGACGTTCTACCTACATAACCAAGTACTTCTTTGCCATTTAAATTTGAATTTACCTACAGTCTCTATTTATCAACTTAGGTTAATAGAACAAAAGCTCCCCGCAATGTCTGCAGGGAGCTTTTGTATGAAGGGCTTATTTATTAGAAAGCTTCTTCTTTATAATCTTTGCCTTACGCTTCATAGCATAAGGAAGAATTGCCTTTACTCGTCCTTCTTCTGAGGTATACATACGAGATGCATCAGGATGCATTCTCAAAAGATGGATAGCGTTAAAGTTACAACGAGTTGTGCACAATCCACAACCGATGCACTTGTTTTGATCTACAATCGCAGCTCCACAGGAGAGACAGCGTGCAGCCTCAAGCTTAATCTCTGCCTCGGAGAGGGTGTGAGATGGGTCGTCCCAACGATGATGGATCTCTACGATCTTATCTACCTTAGGAACAGCGCGGGTGTGGTGGTCATAATCAGGAATGACCATGGTCTCTTTATTAAGGGCGATGTAGTCGCGCTTAGTACGTCCTGTTGTGAGGCTCGATCCCTTTTGTACAAAGCGATGGAGAGATACTGCTGCCTCATGTCCAGCGGCTACAGCATCGATGAGGAAGGAAGGTCCGGTAAAGACATCTCCTCCTACGAATACATCTTCCTGAGCTGTCTGGAAGGTTACAGGATCTGCAACGGCTGTCATGTTACGACGAAGCTCAACCTTCTCGTTTTCAAGCAAGTTGCCCCACTGGGTGTACTGACCGATGGACATTACGACGTGCTTGCACTCGATGAACATGGTCTCTTCTTCATCGAATGTAGGGTCAAAGAGTCCATTCTCGTTAAATACAGAGGTACAACGCTTGAAGAGTACACCTTCAATTTCACCCTTAGCATTAGTGCGAACCTCAACAGGTCCCCAGCTGCGGTGAATTTCAACGCCATCTTCCTCAGCTTCCACAATTTCCTCTGGAAGTGCAGTCATCTGCTCTGCATTTTCGAGACATACCATGTGAACATTCTCAGAACCACAACGCCTTGATACACGAGCTGCATCGATCGCTACGTTTCCACCACCAACGACGACGGTGTCACCATCGATTTCCTTCTCTGGGTTACCAAGTGCATCGCGGAGGAACTCAACTGCAGTGATGCAGTCTTTTGCGTCGTCTCCGGAAACGCGAGGCTTGCGACCACCCTGGCATCCGATAGCGATGTAGAATGCCTCAAATCCTTCAGAGCGAAGCTGATCGAGTGTGATGTCTTTTCCTACCTCAACGCCGCACTTAATCTCAACACCAAGCTCGCGAAGAATATCAATCTCGGCAGCTACAACATCACGAGGAAGCTTATAGGATGGAATTCCGTATACCATCATTCCACCAGGAGTTTCATTCTTTTCGAATACAACAGGGCTGTATCCCATGACTGCAAGGTAGTATGCACAAGTAAGACCTGCAGGTCCTGCACCTACAACCGCAATCTTCTGCTTGAATTCACCACGGTTAGATGCAATTACCTTCTCAGGTACAAAACGTGTCTCCTGATGTAGGTCTTGCTCTGCGATGAAGCGCTTTACATCATCGATAGCAACAGAGGAGTCAACGCAAGCACGGGTACATGCATCCTCGCAGCGCTTATTGCAGACGCGTCCGCAAACTGCTGGGAATGGGTTTTCCTGCTTAATGAGGGCAAGAGCCTCACGATAGCGACCCTGAGCTGCCATCTTCAAGTAGCCCTGGATTGCAATATGAGCAGGACAAGCTACCTTACATGGAGCTGTTCCTGTGCTGTGGCACTCATGACGAGCGGTGTTTCTATAATCCTCGTCCCACTTTTCAGGTCCCCACTCAACATCATCAGGAAGCTCCTGTTTAGGATATTCGATAGGTCCTTCAGTGGTGTCATATTTCTGACCAAGCTTAACTGCTCCTGCAGGACATACCTCAACGCATCCTGCACATGCCACACAGTTTGAAGGGGTAACTTCAGCAACGTATGCACTTCGGCTTAGGTTTGGAGTATTGAAAAGCTGGGAGGTACGAAGTCCGTAGCAAGTATTTGCATTGCAGTTGCAGATTGCAAAGATCTTGTCTTCACCATCGATGTTGGTAATCTGGTGTACGCATCCGTTTTTCTCGGCATTTTCGAGGATCTGGAGAACCTCATCGTAATCAATGAAGCGACCTTTTCCAGTTTCAACTGCAAAGGTAGCCATGTCTCCAACTCCGATACACCATTCCTGGCAATCGTTTCCATCGTTTTCGCCTCGAACCATCTGGCTGGTACGACATGAGCATGGGCCTACTGCGTAGACATCATACTTATTGAGCCAGTGGCTAAGATGCTCTACGGATACAGATTTGTTTTCCTGAGCAATTGCCTTTTCGACAGGGATGACGTGCATTCCAACGCCGCCTCCACCCAAAGGAATCATAGGGGAGACATCTTCCAAAGGAAGGCGAGTCATACGCTCAAAGAAGGTGGTAATCTCAGGATGCTCAAGTACCTGCTTGTTGTTCATTACAGAAAACTCTGCAGATCCTGGTACGAAAGGAACAAGCTTATACTGCTTGATCTTCTCAGGATTCTCCCAGGTGTATTCAATAACACCATGAACAGACATTGAATCCAAAAGAGGCTGAAGCTCTTCTGGGGTCTTCTTTGTCTTGCGAGCAATCTCATCGATGGTCATAGGAACACGGAGTTTCATGTGATTTGCAACCCATGCTTCTTCATCTGTAGTAAAAGCTGCAAGTCCCCAATAGTCAGGGTCAGTAGGTACTACTTTATGGAAGAGACGGCTTGTAACCTTTTGTGCAAGCTTGAGAACTTCTGGACGAAGTGGCTCATAGGCAGCAGGTCCTGGCTCATCTGGATAGCTTACAGGACGGCTGAGTTCACCAACTTCGAGCTCATACATATCTGTAAGGACGCGAAGGTCCTCGCCAGTAGAAGGATTTTTCTCCGGCATAGGGTAATTTGGGTATCCCATATCCTCTCCTTAAATATGTTATACAACTGTTTTAAGTATAAGAATAAATGCTACTCACAGAGTACACATTCAGGGGGAGAGGTATCTATTTATCCGGCAATGGTTAAGTTAGATATATCTAACTGTATATTGTAAAGTCAAAGGTCAAGAGTATCAAATGATATGTTTATTGATTAATAATCAACTTAGTTTTAGTAGGAATTAAAAGTTTTGGGAGTAGATTTAATTTGCAAGAAATGAACTATTTCTAGTATATGTTTTAAATAAGTTATTGAACTAAATAAAAACAGCCAGCTCTCAAAGAGGGCTGGCTGAATGTGTCTTAGCCAAGAGCACGAGAGCGAAGAGTGTCTCGGTCTTGAATTGTGATGGCACCTCGGGAAGTGGAAACGATTCCGTCATCTCCAAAGCTCTTAAGTAGCCTTGAGATTACCTCACGAGCACTTCCTACCATTTGAGCGATTTGCTCTTGGGTAAGGTGGATCGTGTCGCTATTTGTCCTGACAGACTCCTCATACAGGAAGATGGCAAGGCGCCTTTCCATGCTCATAAAGAGGATCTGCTGGAGCGACCACATAGCATCGCTAAAGGAATCAACGATGGTGGAGAGTACGAAGTTTTCGACCTCGCAATTGCGCTCGAAAATCTTCTTAAGCGTGCCTGAGCTTAAAGTGAGGCAATGAGAGGTACTCTCGGTTGCCATATAAACGTCAAAGGCTAAAGAGTGCAAAATGCAGGAAGCTCCGAGAAAGGAAACTTCATCAGGATGAATGCGGTTGATGGTAACCTTACGACCTTCTTCGCCTTCAATATATGCACTTACAACTCCGTCTAATACGATAATGCCGCCGAGGCATCCATCATTGATTGAAATGAGTTCCTGATCTTTGGTAAATACTTCCTCTCGAGAGGTGCTCGCAAGAAGCTGCTTGTCGTCTTCTGAAAGCTTATCCCAAAAAGGAAGGCGAGTAGATAAAAGTGAATACATCTGAGTGGTTGTCATGTAAACCTCGCTTACTTAATAGATGTCACCTCATTAGTTTTGCGCAATGATGCAAAGCCAATGATTCTCATTATTATACCTGCTTGTTACCTTTTTGAATCCTGCTTCATTCAAAAGCTTTATCAATTCATCTTCAGAATAGATATGCATAAGATCGTTGACTTCATTGTAGTCATCAAGATTCTTCTCTCGACCATCAGTTTCATTTCCGATGAGGAAAAGTCCACCCTCAGCAATAGTCCTTTGTACTTCTTTCATACTGCTTTGAATTTCAGACCAAAAGTAGACGGTTTCAAATGCAGTTGCGAGGTTAATAGAGGCATTCTCATAAGGAAGTTTTTCTACTGAACCCTGAGAAACATCACATGTACCAGCGTTAATAAGTTCAACAAGGGTCTCTTTGGACTTTGCAACAGATACCTCAGAATAATCAATTCCCTCAAGGTGCGTGTCGGCAAAGAGGGTATGGAGCCTCATAAGATTGGCTCCACCTCCACATCCAATATCGAGGGTGTGGGCTGGAGTGAATCCTTCAGCCTCATTTTGAATGTAAGCGGTCAGGGTCTCAAGACACCAGTTGCTCAATAGCTCATGCTCTCCTGTATTCATGCGGTCTAGAAGCTCAAAGCCTTCCTGGCCTTCAGGTTTACTAGCATTTTGTACATGTTCTCTCAGTGACATAAAATCTCTTTCTATCAAGATGTATAAACAATTTAAAATGCACCTTGTCAGTAATTATTTCCGACAAGGTGCATATGCAGAAGCTATTCGCTTCTGAGGGCTTCAACTGGATCTTTGCGAGCAGCTTTACTTGATGGAATCAAGCCCGCAATAAGGTTGAGTCCAATCGCTACTGCAAGAAGGATCAAAGCGTATCCTATAGGAAGGTTCATGATACCTTCGATTTCGAATAAATTATTTACCGTTATATTTACCGGTATCGAAACGAGGTATACAAGCACAAGTGCAATCATACCTGATATGAAGCCTTCAATGGTCGTTTCTGCATTAAAGACATTGGCGATATTTGTCCTGGATGCTCCCATTGCTCGCAGGATTCCAATTTCTTTCCTTCTCTCAAGAACTGAGATATAGGTGATGATGCCAATCATAATAGAGCTTACTACCAGAGAAATCGATACAAAGGCAATAAGAATCATGCTGATGGTGTCAATAATCTTTACGACTTGCTCAACTAAGAACTTCATAAAGTCATTATAAGAGATGACGTCCTCTGGATGATTATCAGCCGTTACCTTGTCGTTATAGTCAGTAATGAACTGCTCAATTGAACCCTTATCCTCAAATGACTTAGGATACAGTGAAATTGACTGAGGTTCATCTATGTCTGCATAACCAAGGCTGCTGAGGTTTGCATCATATGATACATCTTCGTTGTCGAAGAGGTTTTTGAGCCCCTCAAGACTCGATGGCAGCTTCATGGCGCTCATGTCTGGAATCTGAGGCATTGGGAATGCCATAGGACCAAGACCCATTCCTGCCATAGATCCGAGCTGGCTTGCAAGCATGGTGCTAAAGGCTTCGGTCATCTCACCGATTTTCTGTCCCATAACAACATTGATTTGCTCAGCGGTAGCATCAGTGAGTTGCTCGATTACAGGGTCAAGACTTGTCTTGAAGTAAGGTATGAGACTCTTATTGAGATACTGAGATACCCATCCCTTAGCCTTGTCCTTCGTTGTTGTATCGATCAAACTTTCAATCTTATTGAGTGAAGCTACGCTTTCAGGTTCAGCAAGGTAGTTAAAGACAATTACCTCAAATGGTACATCTTCCTGAATTTGTGCCTGTTGAGCGAGATACCATGAAGCAAATTTCTGGGCAAGGGAAAGTGCTTCTTTTGCAATCTCTTGCTTCTTTTCCTCAGGAATATCTTTCAGATCAAGCTTATCGATATCAGGGGTAGGGGCTTTTAAGACGATATCGGTTAGCTGTTGTGTGTCAACACTGGACAATATTGCCTTAATGCTTTGTGCCACTTGTCCCGGACTAATGCTTAAACTTTCAGGGGTGAGCATGTCAGCAAGGCCATCCATAGGATCGATTTTTGGCATTTCTGGAATCTCTGGCATGAAGCTGGAGATGTCCATTTCACTATCCGTCTCGAATGGGTTTTCCTTTTCCTTCTCGATCTGCTCGAAGGTCTTACCGCTAAATACATCTACCTTTGAGTTGTCAAGCTGGTCTTTTACAATCTGAGTTTCTTTTGCCTTCTCGATCATAATAGAAGGAACCGTCTCATGATAGTAAACACCAGCTGCTAGCTGCATTGCTGGATTGGACTTAGGCTTGAGAACTCCAACAACCTTAATGGTGTAGGCATCCTCTGAGATCTTCTTTAGGTTATCCTCACTCAGATCTTGCTTATAGCCCTTTCCGTCTTTTACGTAAGTCAACGCTGCAGGAATTGCCTTGTATTCCAAAGCAAGTGCATCATCGTAGGTAAAGGTGACATTTGGAAGTGGCTTCTTGTCTTCCTTGGCCTTGTTTTTGTTCTGAAGGTCCTCAACATATTTATCGATTTCCTTGTTATTCAAAACACCGAGGCCATAGAGGGTATAGCTATCAATCGTTCCATCGTCGTTCAAGATCAAAACCGCATCATGTTCAGAGCTTGGCCATGTTCCTTTTTCAAGCGTGAAAGAAGTCTTGAGAACTTCAGTGTTGTCGAGTATCCTGTCGAATCCGTTGTTCGAAAAGCTTTTCTTTGACGGATTCAAAATATTTGCAGCTTCAAGCTTCTTAAAAGGATCTTGTCCTTGAATTGTGTTTCCTACAACTTCATATTCACCATCGTTATCACGAATCATAAGAGGGGTCACATCGTAGTTATAGGTGATGTTCAGAACAAGCGGATCGATCTCACTTTTGTGTTCTTGAAGATATGCTTTGAACTTCTTTAGGTTGTTTTTCTTTACAGGGTTCTCGTTAGGGGATTTAGATTCTTCCTCTGAAGGCGAGAAGATCTCTGTAATGTTTTCCTTTTGTTCAATGACATTTGAATCTTCATTGTCCTTAGTGGCTTCTTCTGTGGCTTTGGTTTCAAGCTCTTCTTGTGCCTTGAAGATATCGAAGCTATCACGAGTTATAACAAGAGGCATGCTTGATAGTGCATCTCGTTGCATCTTTTGTACGTAATCAGCCACTCCATTGGAAAGTGCGAGAATGATTGCGATACCCGTAATTCCGATGGATCCTGCAAACGAGGTAAGAAACGTTCGACCCTTCTTCGTCATCAAGTTATTAAAGGACAAGGAAAGTGCTGTTGCATAGCTCATAGAAGCACGTTTCTTATGTGGCCTATTTCCCACAAGGTGCTTTTTGGAAGTGTCAGCGCCAGACTTTTGTGAAGAGTCCAGCTTTGCTGTAGCTTGCATTTGATCTTCTGCAACTTCTTTTGAAGAAGATGAAATGTCGTCAGGTACTGATGATTCAGAATCACTTTGCATCATACCCGCACGCAGGGTTTTGCCACCTACCGTAATCGTAGGTCCGGCTACAGTAGATCCTACTTGGGTTGCTGCTTGGGTTTTATGAGCAGTAAGGGCTAGTGGATTGGTATCAGCAAGGAGCTTTCCGTCTTTGATGGTAACGATGCGGGTTGCGTATTCCTCAGCAAGCTCAGGGTTGTGAGTAACCATGATTACTAGGCGCTCTTGAGATACTTCCTTCAGAATGTCCATGACCTGGATTCCTGTATTTGTATCAAGAGCTCCCGTTGGTTCGTCTGCAAGGATGATGTCTGGATCGTTGACCAGAGCTCGAGCGATAGCTACACGCTGTGCCTGTCCTCCTGAGAGTTGATTTGGCTTCTTTCCCACATGCTCAGACAGACCAACCTTATCCAAAACGGCGAGTGCACGTTCCTTACGCTCAGATGCACTAATACCACTTAGAGTAAGCGCAATCTCTACGTTTGCAAGTACGGTCTGGTGAGGAATGAGGTTGTAGCTTTGGAAGATAAATCCTACATGGTGATTTCTGTAGGTATCCCAATCTGAACTCTTATATCTCAAGGTAGAAACGTCGTCGATGAACAGGACACCGGAAGATGCCCTATCGAGTCCGCCTACTATATTCAAAAGCGTGGTCTTTCCAGAACCTGAAGCTCCAAGGATGCTTACAAATTCAGCATCGCGAAAAGCAATAGATATATCATCGAGAGCTTTTTGCTCTACATTTCCAGTTCTATAGACCTTCGATATGTTCTTTAGTTCAATCATGATAGGCCTTTCATGGCTTATGTATTAAACAGCAGATTAAATATGCTGATATGTTAGATTTAGTATACTATATTCAATAACATTATTTATATATCAGCGTAGTTGATTTGTTAATAGATCTTAGAGGTAAGCTGATATTGTTGCTTTAGTATACCCATAACGTTTTTATCTTAAGCTCGTAGCGTTTGGTATGGATAAGGCGTATCAAACGTTTTTAAATTAAGACAAACGTTGCTTTTGAAATATAAATTGTTGTAGTTGTTGCATGCGATAGGAATTGATTTGAATACCTATATTGAATCCCTTAAAAGCACCAATCCAACTCCTGGAGGAGGATCGGTATCTGGAGTTTTAACCGAACTCTCTTGCGCTCTTCTTCATATGGCATGTGCCATCTCCATCAAAGCTCAAAATGATTCATCATCGAAAGCCAAGGAGCTATCGGATATTGTTGTATCTCTGGAAAAGAAAATCCAGAAGGCTCATACATTATCTCAGAAAGATGAACACGCGTACGCACAAGTAGCTGCAGCTTTTAAAGTTAAGGCTACGTCACCTGAGGAGAAGCATGCCCGTACAACCTCCATTCAGACCGCTTGCAAAAGCGCGGCTGAGGTTCCCTGTGAGGTGATTGAGCTTGCACTTGAAACTATGAAACTTACCTGCACTGCTGAGCCTTTAGTGAATACCTCACTTTTGAGCGACATTGCGATTGTTACCTGCATTTTACAGGCGGCAGTTCGCTCTTCAGTCTATCTTGTTCATGCAAATTTGCCTTACATGGAATCGAAGGATGCAAGAGGGGTATATCTTAGGGCGCATGGGATGTCTGATGAGTTCATCTCTTTGGCATCTGAGCAACAGGCACGCATGGATGATATTCTTCTTCAGAATTTTGAATTGAAAGAAGCTGCTCATGAGTAATATTGTAAAGGCTAAAGATGTGATGGATGAGCTTGTGTGTGATATTAAGGCGCTGCAGCTCGAATGTCATAGTGCACCGAGGCTCGTTTGTGTCTGCGTTGGTGAAGATGCAGGAACTAATAGCTATATTGCCTCAATGAAGCGCGTTTTGCAGGGGAATTATGGCATTGACATTGATGTCGTTGATCTTCCTGCATTGACGACTCAAGATGGTCTAGAAGAATTGCTTGATAGTCTAAGTAATGATAAGACCTGCACTGCAATTATGCTCATGAGGCCACTTGCACCTCATTTAAATCTTCAAGCTGCGCAGACTCACATACATCCTCTTAAGGATGTAGACGGAGTTCATCCTTCTAACATTGCTGGTTTTTGGCTCCATGATGATGCTGCTTTTGGATCTTGTACAGCAGAAGCTGCCATCTACATGCTCGAGCACATGGCAGACTCACTGCGCGGGCTTAATGTTGTTGTAGTTGGAAGAAGCGCTGAGGTAGGACGACCTGTCGCTGAGCTTTTGGTCAGGCGCGACGCTACGGTTACACTTTGCCATTCTGCAACACGTGACTTGTCTTCCTACACACAAAACGCCGATGCTGTTGTTTCGTGTGCGGGAGTTGCCCATCTGATCGATGCTTCCATGCTCAAAGACGGTGCGTTTGTTGTGGACGTTGGTATGAGTCTTGTGGACGGTATGCTTCTAGGAGATGTCGATACTGATGATGCGGCAAGTAAAGTAGCTGCTATAACACCAGTTATTGGGGGAGTAGGCACTGTTACAACTCACATACTTGCTCTTCATATCTTTAGGGCACATCTGTTGCAACAATAGAATTTCTTTGCAGAGCGATTCTATTCGCTACAATATAGAGGTTAATTTACCGAGGATAGCTTGGTGGATTAACCTCTTCGAATAAGAATCATTCAGAAATGAGATACGAGTGTATATTTCTCAGATAGATGAATTAGAACGTTTTTATGATAAAGCTAAAGCTTCTTCCATCCTTGCAGTTGATACTGAGTTTTTAAGGGAGAAGACCTATCATCCTAAGCTTTGCCTCATTCAGATGGCAACGCGTGATGAGTCTGTAGTTATAGACCCTTTGGCTATTGAAGATCTTTCCTTGGTTAAAGACCTTTTGGAAGATGTGCACATCACCAAGATTTTTCATTCTTGCTCTCAAGACCTTGAAGTCCTTCGCTATTCCATAGGGGCACAAGTTCAGCCGATCTTCGACACTCAAGTTGCAGCATCGTTTTTGGGAGTACGCCATCAGATTGGCTATTCTCATCTTGTGGATGCAATCTGCGATGTAAAGCTTTCTAAAGCAGAGAGTATGACCGACTGGTCAAAGAGGCCTCTGGATAAAGAGCAGCTTCGCTATGCTGTGGAGGATGTTATTTACCTTCCAGCAATTTACGATAAGCTCTTGGGTAGTTTGATATCAAAGAATCGCTTGGGATGGTTTACTCCAGAAATGGAATCATTGGTATCCGTTGATAAGTCCCAAGATGACGTACGTGAGATGTATAAGAAGGTAAAGAAAATCAATTCCCTTACCTCATCTCAACTAGCTATTGCTCGTGAGCTTTGCGAATGGAGAGAGCTTACGGCTCAAAAGCGTGATATTCCTCGTCGCTGGATTTTGGGAGATGAGATTCTTCTTGAGATTGCAAAGCGTGCTCCTCAAACACCTGAGCGTCTCAAGCGCATTCGTGGAATCCAGGCTCTTTCAGCTCAGAATATCAATCTCATTTTGAAAGCCGTTGATAGGGGACTTGCCTGTCCGGAAGACGAGCGACCAAAACCGTTTAAGAGGGTAAAAACATCGGTTGAGACTGAAAGTGTAGTCGACCTCATGTATGCTGTTTTGCGTATTGTAAGTGATAGAGAGGGTATTTCAGGCTCTATGCTTGCTAATCGTGAGGATCTTTTGACCTTCGTGCAAAATCCTAAGACAAGTCGTTTGGGTTCAGGCTGGCGCTATGATGTTTTAGGCTCTAAGCTTGAACAACTTTTAGAGGGAAATATTGGTCTTACGGTAAAAGATGGAAAGATTGAATTTCTGTAAGCATTGTCCCGAGAGCGATGATTTATATAAGTGATCAAGAGAAATTTAACGTTTGAATTTCTTGCACTCTGTCTTTGAACAGTAAATGCCAAGGTAAAACTTAAGAATTTAAAGATGTCCGCATTACTCGTTATAATGTAGACATCTTTTTTATAAACGGACTTAGTGATATGAATACTAATATTAGTGCGAATAGATTGAAATGAGGTGACATGGAAGAGAAGAATGTACTCAGTGTATCGGCAGCAGTAAAGCTTGCATCGGGAGCGATCGATCAGCTCCCAGATTTTACGGTTGTGGGAGAGGTTTCGGGCTTTCGAGGACAAAATTATAAGAGTGGACATTGCTACTTTAAGATCAAAGACACAGATAGTAGCATCGATTGTAACGTTTGGAAGTATGTCTACGAGAGAAGTGGCGTAAAGCTCGAAGACGGTATGAAGATCCAGATGACAGGTGCTTTTAATGTCTACGACAAGATGGGGTCTTTAAGTTTCGTCGCTAAATCTCTTACCGTTGCAGGTGAGGGACTTTTGCGCCAGCAAGTTGCAGAGCTTGGAAGACGTCTTAAGGCTGAAGGCTTGATGGACGATTCTCGAAAGCGTCTCATTCCTCAATTTTGTGAGCGCATTGCTGTTGTTACCTCATTGAGCGGTAGTGTAAAAGACGATGTTCTGCGTACACTTGCTAGACGAAATCCTTTAGTCAAAGTTCAGCTCAGTGGAGCTAAAGTCCAGGGTGAAGGAGCTCCACAGGACATCATTCGAGCATTGAAAATTGCAGCTTCTTATAAGCCTGACTGTATCTTGCTTGTACGAGGCGGAGGATCTTTCGAAGATCTGATGACCTTTAATGATGAAGAGCTTGCGCGCTATGTAGCGGCTTGTCCTGTGCCCGTTGTTACCGGTATTGGTCATGAGCCTGATGTATCGATTTGCGATATGGTTTCAGATCGTAGGACCTCGACTCCTACAGCGGCAGCAGAGTCTGTAGCTCCTGCATTTGAGGAGATTATCACGACATATAACCATCGCAAGAATCGCCTGATTGCAGCCTTGAACAAACAGCTTATACAAGAAGGGCAGTATGCTGAAACCTTAGCAAATAGAATGGTTCAATCTGAGCAAAATTTCATTCGACTGCAAGCTCAGTATATACGCTCGTTGGGTGATAGGCAGTGCATGAAAGATCCTACGGGATTTCTGGATATGCGTGTTAATGATTTCAATCAGACGACTACGCGCTTCCATGATGCTTGGGAGCGCTATATGGGACGAACGATTGACTCGGTGGAGAGATCATCTGAGAGTATGAATCGTCTGAAGGCACATCTTTTCGACAGTTATGAATCATCGCTTTCGCGCTATGCAGCAAGCTTGGATGCCTTGAGTCCTTTGAAGGTGCTTGGGCGAGGATACTCGCTTATGCAAGATGATCAGGGCCATGTTGTAGACTCGGTTAATCAAATTCATGAGGGAGACCAGGTAAAGGTGCGTCTTTTGGATGGAGATGCACGCTGTACAGTTAATTCGATTGAGCGCAAGGCTCAGTAAATATAAAAAGGAGACTACCATGTCTGAAAATACAAATGTAAAAGATTTGACTTTCAAAGAGGCTTCCAAGGAGCTTGAGTTCATCGTTCGTGCTCTTGAAAGTGGAGACCTTGAGCTTGAGGATTCATTAGCAAAATATGCACGTGGCGTTGAGCTTCTACAGGAGCTTCGCGGACGTCTTACAAGCGCTGAGCAGCAGGTGCAAGAGCTCTTGAGTGATAACTCCGAGCTTGAGGCAGATTCTACCTCAGCTCCAGTTTCAACTTTTATGGAGTAGTTTACATTTAGAGCGATGTACAAACTCAAATGTACTCACAAGGCACAGGCTTTGCTTGTGCCTTTTCTTATGCAAAAGATCCAAGCATATCCTGGGGTTTTAGTAGTATTCAATAGAATATTTCAGAAGGGGAGTCAAAAATCTCTATCGAGACTGTAAAAGAAGGTCGAAATGTGTTAAATTTAGCAATTGTGACCATAGATTTGTTTCGATCTTGATTTGAATTCTATCCATTTCAATCGAAGCAAAGAAAGAGAAAGGTGCAAAATGTCAGATTGTATTTTCTGCAAAATTGCTCAGGGAGAAATTCCATCTGAGTTTTTGTATGAGGATGATAAGGTAGTTGCTTTCAAAGACCTCTATCCTCAGGCTCCAGTGCACGTTTTGATTGTTCCTAAGGCACACTTCGATAATTTTGCTCAGTGTGACGATGCTGAAACTCTCGCTTCTATGAATAAGGCAGTAGATTTCCTTGCAAAGAAATTCGATCTTGAAGATAAGGGATACCGCCTCATCATGAACACCGGAGCTGATGCAGGTCAGACCGTGATGCATCTACATATGCATCTTTTAGCAGGAAAAAATCTCGGAGAACACCTTATTTAGTTTTCTGAGATCAAATACATATATTGGAAGGATTTGTATGAACGTATTAGTCATCAATGCAGGTAGCTCAAGTTTGAAGTATCAGTTCCTCAACACTGAGACCCATGAGGTTTTTGCTAAGGGAAATTGCGAGCGTATCGGTATTGAGGGTAGCTTCATCGGACACGTTGAGCTCGATGGCGAGAAGCAGAAGTTGGAAGTAGCTCTTCCTGATCACAAGACTGCTATTGACCACGTATTCGAGATCTTGTCTGCTGTAGATCAGCCAATCGAGGGAATTGGTCACCGTGTAGTTCAGGGTGGATGGTACTTCCCAGAGTCTGCAGTTGTAACTGATGAGACCCTCGGATGGGTTCGCGAGGTTGCTCCTTTGGCTCCTTTGCACAACCCAGCAGAAGCTGACGTTATTGAGATTTGCCGCAACAAGTTCCCTGAGATTGGAAACGTTGTTGTATGTGATACTTCCTTCCACTACAACATGCCTGAGGAGGCATATCGCTATGCACTTCCTCGCGAGGTTGTAGACAAGCTTCACATCCGCAAGTACGGAGCTCACGGAACTAGCCACCGCTACATTTGGGAGAAGACTTCCGAGTTCCTCAATGGTGACGTTCACAAGCTCGTAAGCTGCCACATTGGCTCTGGTGCTTCTTTGTCTGCTATCAAGGATGGTCGCGACATGGACACCACCATGGGACTTACTCCTTTGGACGGACTTGTAATGGGTACTCGCTGTGGTACGCTCGATCCTGCAACCGTATTCTACCTCGTACGTGAGGGTGGCTACACCATCGACGAGATCGATACCATGATGAACAAGCAGTCTGGTTTGCTCGCACTCAGCGACGGATCTTCTGACTCTCGTGACATCGAAGACGGTATGGAAGCTGGCGACGAGAAGTGCACTCTTGCATTCAACATGTTCTGCTACCGCATCGCTCAGCTCGTATGCGAGATGGCTCAGGCAAACGAGGGTGTTGACACCATCGCATTTAGCGCAGGTATCGGCGAAAACTCTTCTTTGACCCGCTCAGCTGTAGCTAAGCGCCTTGCATGGCTCGGCGTTGAGATCGATGAAGAGGCAAACAAGGTACGCTCCGGCGACGTTCGCCTCATCTCTACTCCAGAGTCTAAGATCAAGGTTCTCGTAGTTCCTACTGACGAAGAGTACATGATTGCAGCTGACACTGCTCGCCTTCTTGGCTAATTCAGTCTGTCTGCAGTTCAATTAGTTATATATTCAAAACGCATCTCTACCTTGGGTAGGGGTGCGTTTTTGTATGTCGGGGTGCTGGCGGGAGGTAGGGTACATTGAGGGACGCAGGGTAGGGTGCGTGTAGAAGTGCAGGCTAGGGACGCAGGGTAGGGTGCATGTCCGCCGCCCGCATTCCGTTCGTATGCTGCCGTAAAGAAGACCCTCGACGTACGAAAAAAGACGCCTCATAAGAGACGTCTTTCGTGTGTCAGCTTCATCTATCGAGGAGAAGCCTTTATTAACGTGTAAGCGAGTTATGCGCGCTGTGCCTGAACTGCAGTAATTGCAACAACACCCACGATATCCTCAGCAGAGCATCCACGGCTCAAGTCGTTTACAGGCTTTGCAATTCCCTGCAAAAGTGGACCGTAAGCCTCAGCGCCTGCAAGGCGGTGTACGAGCTTGTAGCCAATGTTTCCAGAAGCGAGGTCAGGGAATACGAGAACGTTTGCCTTACCTGCAACGCTAGATTCTGGAGCCTTGAGGTCTGCTACGGAAGGAATGAGAGCAGCGTCGAGCTGAATCTCACCGTCGCAGAAGAGCTCAGGTGCCTTCTCGTTTACAAGGCGAGTAGCCTCACGAGTGCGCTCTGCAGACTCTCCACCAGCGCTACCCTTAGTTGAGTAAGAAAGCATAGCTACGCGTGGCTCTACATCCATAAAGCTATTCCAGCTCTCAGCAGAAGAGATTGCAATCTCAGCAAGGGTCTCTGCGTCAGGAGCAATATTGAGTCCAATGTCGGAGAAGATGAAGTTACCCTCGTGTCCGAGCTTGCAGTCAGGTACGCACATGATCATAAAGCTTGATACGTACTTGGTACCAGGAGCAGTCTTGAGGATCTGAAGTGCAGGACGAAGGGTGTCTGCGGTTGAGTGGCAAGCACCAGATACGAGTCCGTCAGCATCGCCCATCTTTACCATCATGGTTGCAAAATAGGTCTCATCTGCCATCTGCTCGTATGCCTGCTCGAAGGTAACGCCCTTCTTTGCACGAAGCTCTGCGAACTTCTGAGCATAGGTCTCACGCATAGGGGAGGTCTTAGGGTCGATTACCTCGACGCCCTCAAGTGAGATCTCCTCAGGGTTTCCGATGATGATGAGTTTTGCAAGTCCCTCAGATACGATGGTCTTTGCAGCCTTAATGGTGCGCTCGTCTTCACCCTCAGGCAAAACGATGGTCTTAAGCTCCTTTTGAGCCTGGGCCTTAATGTTGTTCAAGAAATTTGACACGACTATAACCTTCTTTCTTAAAAATAGTCCGCTACTGATTGTACACGAAATGAAAGTAACATGTTCTATCTAATGGATATTTTCGTGAGTTTTCTTCTTCGTGATAAAATAAATACGGTCTAATATCTGTATATATGTGTTTAGACCTCATTTTTTGTTAATAAAATCAATTCAATTACGACGTCTTGTGAAGCTTTCTTTTCACGATGGATGTACATATAAGGGGACTGCATGACCTACGAAGAAGGTTTTTCCACTCGATTCAACCCAGATAATTACGATATGGTTGTAGTCGGGGCGGGACTGGCAGGAAGCACTATTGCGCGCAATTTCGTCGAGGCACTCGGCAAGCGTGTATGTGTTGTAGAAAGGCGCAATCATATTGCG
>RCNI01000854.1_pt1 | contig 17718 bp, 16 predicted proteins | sample 2041151 | NCBI WGS metagenome assembly RCNI01 (sample SAMN09708214, study PRJNA481090) | feces metagenome | isolation source: feces | place: Antarctica: Albino Rookery | reverse complement strand
TAGTTGAGAAAAAAGTTGAAACTGTAAAAAAAGCAGAAACACCCGTTGAGACAGTTAAAAAAACAGAGGTAAAAGCACAGACAAAAGCAATAGAAACTAAGAAAGATACAACGAAGGCTATTGAAACAAGAGCTGCTGTTTTAAAGACTCCAGAAGTTAAGGAAGAAGTAAAAGCTGCTCCAGCGAAAAAAGACGCTGATAAAGGAACTGTTGCTAAGAAGGCTGCTCCAAAAAAAACAGCAAAAAAAGCTTCTGCAAAAGTTGATTTATTCCTTCAGTTTGCAGGAAAAGAGTATACAGAAAAAGATATCTTCCAAAAAGTAAAAGATGTATGGACAAAAGAGATGAAAAATAAGGTCGGTGATCTTAAAGATGTACAGATTTACATTAAGCCGGAAGAATTTGCAGCATATTATGTAATCAATGGTGAGACAACAGGAAAAGTAGATTTATAAGAGACTTTTTACATAATCAGGACTCCAGATATAGGAAGAATTCCCATACCTGGAGTTTTTCTATAGAGAAGGAAGAATCCGGATGTTTTTAGAAGAGATTCCGTTGGTGTTCCAACTGTAATCTTGGGGGCATGGGATGAATGAAACTGAAGTAAAAAGACAGGGGGGATAAATATGACAAGATTAGAACAGCAATTACAATTTATACGAGAAGTGGATCAGATAAAAAATATTTTTCGCCAGACATACCTTGCAGATGGAAAGCGAAAAGAAAATGATGCAGAACATTCCTGGCATATTGCGCTTATGGCCGTGATCTTACAAGAATATGTTCCGGAGGCAAATGTGTCAAAAGTTATTACGATGGTTTTAATTCATGACCTTGTAGAAATCGATGCAGGAGACACTTATGCCTACGATCCGGAAGGGGCAAAGACAAAACGAGCAAGAGAAGAAGCATGTGCGGATAGGATTTTTGGTATGCTTCCACAAGAACAGGGGGAAATGTTGAGAAATCTGTGGGAAGAATTCGAAGAATATGAAACCGCAGATGCAAAGTATGCGCATCTTCTCGATAATCTTCAACCAATGTTATTAAATGATGCAACAAAGGGAGTCAGCTGGAAAGAACATGGGGTAAAAAAATCTCAGATATATAAAAGAAATGAGCACATTGAAGAAACTTCGAAAGATATATGGGAGTGCATGAAAAAAATTGTAAAGAAACATGTTGATATGGGAAATATAGAAGATTGTTGATAAGAAAGAAGTAAATGATATGTATGAAAAAGAAGTAGAGCAATTACAAAGGATCATAGATGAAAGCAAGAATATAGTGTTTTTTGGTGGAGCCGGTGTTTCCACAGAAAGCAATATACCAGATTTTCGTAGTGCAGATGGGATTTATCATCAGAAGTATAAATATACACCGGAGCAGGTTGTAAGTCATTCGTTCTTTTTGAAGCATACAGAGACTTTCTATGAATTTTATAAAGAAAAAATGATGATTCTAGATGCAAAACCGAATAAAGCACATTTAAAACTGGCAGAACTTGAGAAGGCAGGAAAATTATCTGCAGTTATTACCCAGAATATTGATGGTTTGCACCAAATGGCGGGAAGTAAAAAGGTCTTTGAATTGCATGGAAGCATACATAGAAATTATTGTGTAGAGTGTGGAAAATTTTATGATGCACAGTACGTAAAAGATAGCAGAGGAATTCCAAGATGCGCCTGTGGAGGGATCATAAAGCCAGATGTGGTATTGTATGAGGAGGGGCTTGATCAGGGAACGATATATAAAACAGTTCAGGCAATTTCAAATGCAGATACACTTATCATTGGAGGAACTTCACTTGTAGTATATCCGGCGGCTGGATTTATTGATTATTTTAAAGGAAAACATCTTGTTGTAATTAATAAATCAGATACAGCCAGACGAGTTTGTTCAGAACTTTCTATACAGGCACCTATAGGGGAAGTACTAGGACAGATAAAAGTAAGATAGAAAAAAGCAACTTTCACATATGAATGCGAAAGTTGCTTTTTTAAGTTGTTATATTTAGCGGCATTCCCATCGTCCGGAAGCACCACATGGAAGTACAAGTCCATTGCTCTCTACAGGAAGGCCGATTTCCTGAGATTCCACATGTCCATTCCAATCTTTTAACTCTGTAGAAATCATATAAGTAAGAACTGCCGGTGCAAGTCCGGTGGTGTAGGAGTTGATCAAAAAGAAAATAGCATCCTTTGACAAAATCTTTGTGCAAAGTTTGATAAGGTCATGAATCATATCTTCGATTTTCCAGATTTCTCCTTTTGGACCACGTCCATAAGATGGTGGATCCATGATGATGGCATCGTAAGTATTACCTCTTCGGATTTCACGTTCTACAAACTTAACACAGTCATCTACAAGCCAGCGGATCGGTGCATCTTTGAGGCCGGAAGATATCGCATTTTCTTTTGCCCAGTTTACCATACCTTTAGAAGCATCTACATGAGTTACTTGTGCTCCCGCAGCCGCCGCAGCAAGAGTGGCTCCACCTGTATACGCAAAGAGATTAAGTACTTTAACAGGACGTCCCGCATTTCTGATTTTTTTGGAGAACCAGTCCCAGTTAACAGCCTGTTCAGGAAAAAGTCCTGTGTGTTTAAAATTAAAAGGCTTTAAATTAAAAGTAAGGGAACCATAATGAATCTGCCACTGATGAGGCAGGTCAAAAAATTCCCATTCACCACCACCTTTTTTGCTACGGTGATAATGGCCGTTTGGATGTTTCCATCCAAATTCCTTTTTTGGTGTATTCCAAATTACCTGTGGGTCTGGACGAATCAGAGTATAGTCACCCCATGTCTCCAATTTTTCACCGCAGGAACAGTCTATTACTTTATAATCTTTCCAATTATCTGCAATCCACATAATAATATCCTCTCTGATAATAATTTACATGAAAATAGTATATCATAAAAAAGTTCCAGATGCGAGATACACCTGGAACTTTTTTGTGGTTCTTATTTATTCAATTTAATGAAATGATAACTTTCTAGAATCTGAAAATACTTTGCAAGTCTTGGATAAAGAGGTTCGGCTTTTTCACCAAAATGTTCTTTTACTTGTTTACCTAATTCAATGATATCTTTTTTACCATCTATAAGAGGCCAGACGAAGCTTCCAAGTTCATCGAGATGCACATGTGTATATTCTGGTTTTAAGAATACCTTCTGTGCAAGACGATTAAAAAAACCAGTATTTTCAATATCAAGTGTAACAGTTCCCTTATTGTCTGTATGCCATTTAAGCTGAGAACTTTTTTCGGGAATGAATTCTAAAAAGTTCTGATCAATAATCTCTTTTTTCTTTTTCATGATTATTTATTGTTGTCTCTTTTTTTCCAAATAGAGAATTTAAGAACTGTAAGGATCATCAGTGCGAATACGACTAAAGCGGCAACTGCAGCTACAACTGGTGATAAATTGAGTTTTCCAGAGATATCGATTACATCACTGATACCAAATATTGCAAATACTGCAAGAAGGATTCCTACAAGACCTTCTCCGGCAATCATACCAGAGCAGTAGAGGATACCATCATTGATGATTGCTTCTTTTTTCTTTTTGTCTGTTTTCAGTTTTTCAAATACAAGACGTACAATTCCACCAACCATGATACAAGCATTTAACTGGACTGGAAGATATACACCAATTGCAAATGGAAGAACTGGAATACCAAGAATTTCAATAACAACGGCAAGGCATACACCGATAAATACAAGTGCCCATGGAAGGTTGTTTTCCATAACTCCTTCGATGATCATCTTCATAAGCATTGCCTGTGGTGCAGCAAGTTGCTCTGTACCAAATCCCCAAGCTGCATTCAAAAGATATAAAACACCACCGATAGCAAGTGCAGCGGCGATAACACCAATGAACTCACCAATCTGTTGTTTCTTAGGTGTTGCACCAAGAAGGAAACCTGTCTTTAAGTCCTGTGATGTATCTCCTGCGATGGCAGCTACGATACAAATAATAGAACCGATTGCGATTGCTCCCTGCATTCCATGAACGCCAGTATCTCCAGTAGCTTTCAGAATAAGAGTTGAGAATAAAAGTGTTGCGATCGCCATACCTGATACAGGGTTGTTACTACTTCCTACAAGACCAACCATACGGGAAGACACTGTAGCAAAGAAGAAACCAAATACTACAACAAGTAATGCACCAAGGAATGTTACAGGAATTGGAGGTGCAAGCCAAATAGCTACTACACAGAGAAGAATTGCACCAAGGATGAATCCCATGTTAAGATCCTGACCAGTTCTGCTTGTGTTTGTAACGGAAGTTCCTCTCAAACTCTTGATCGCGTCACGGAATGTACGTATGATAAGTGGAAGAGATTTGATAAGACTGATGATACCACCAGCAGCAAGTGCACCAGCACCAATATAACGAATGTAACTTCCCCAGATAGCGCCAGCACCACCTTCAGCAAACATAGTAGCAATTGTGGCTTCTCCTGGATAAAGAATAGCATCAGCACCAAATAAAACAATAGCCGGAATCAATACCATCCAACTTACAAGACCACCGGCAAACATGTAAGAAGAAATACGTGGTCCGCAGATATATCCTACTGAAAATACTGCAGGGTAAATTTGAGTTCCGATTGTTCCTGAAAAGCTTTTAAATGTATAGGAAATTTCACTTGGAACTGCTTTTAAACCATCGATGAATAATTTAAATAAAGCAGCGATTCCCATACCAGCGAATACAGTAGAAGCATTAGCACCGCCTTCTTCACCAGCAAGAAGAACTTCGGCACATGCTGTTCCTTCTGGATATGGAAGAATACCATGTTCTTTTACGATAAGTGCATTTCTAAGTGGTACCATGAAAAGTACACCGAGAAGTCCACCAAGGAGAGCGATGATTGTAATCTCCATAATTCCAGGTGTTTCCATTTTTCCTTCTTTTGCCCAGAGGAAAAGTGCAGGAAGTGTAAAAATAGCACCAGCTGCAACAGACTCACCGGCAGAACCTATAGTCTGTACGATGTTACTTTCAAGGATAGAGTTTTTGCGCATGATAACGCGGATTACACCCATTGCAAGTACAGCGGCTGGAATAGAAGCAGAAACTGTCATACCAACACGAAGACCCAAGTAAGCATTAGCTGCACCGAAGATAACGGCTAAAATAATACCCATTACAATAGAAGTGACTGTTAATTCCGGAGTTACTTTTTCAGCCGGAATATAAGGTTTGAATTCTTTTTGTTCATTCATTGTTTTTTCCCTTTCATAAAAATAGTACTTGAACAATTATACATAATCTTGTAAAAAAATTCAATATTTTCACACACTTTTTTGCGTTAAAGTTATATCTGAATGTAGGAAACGCGATTTTTTGATGGTTTTACCCAAAAAAAAGGAAAGATATTTACGTGAAATCGATTTGATGATAGAATATATCTATAACTAATTTAGAGAAAATGGTAGGTAATAGTTATGATTATAGTAAATGCAATAGGAGATGTGTGTCCTGTTCCGGTTATCAAAACCAAAAAAGCTATGGAACAACCTGGAGTAAGCGAGGTGGTTGTATTAGTGGATAATGATATTGCCATGAATAATGTAAAAAAAATGGCTATATCACTTGGAGCAGATGTGTCAGTAGAAAAAATTCACGAGCAGGAAATTCATGTTTGCATCAATATGAATAAAGATGTGGCAGAAAAAGGATCTGACAAGGTGATTGAAACGGAAAAAAAGGCGAAACAGGATGAAGTAAACGTTGTTGTTGCTATTTCTTCTAAAGAAATGGGAGCAGGCGATGAAAAATTAGGCGAAGTTCTTATGAAAGGTTTTTTGTTTGCAGTATCACAGTTGGAGGAACTTCCGAAAACGATTCTATTTTATAATGGTGGAGCTCTTCTTACTACAAAAGGATCAGACTCCCTAGAAGATCTTAAATTTATGGAAGAAGAAGGAGTAGAGATACTGACATGTGGAACATGCCTTGATTTTTATGGAAAAAAAGATCAGTTGGAAGTAGGTAATGTGACCAATATGTACGATATAGTAGAAAAACTTTCAAAAGCGGACAAAGTGATACGTCCTTAATAGCAGATAGAGGAAAAAGTAAAAAGGAGAAGTATGTATGAGTAATATAAAAGAAATTCATCTTACACAGATGGCGCAAACAGCTGGATGAGCAGCTAAAATAGGTCCGAAGACCCTTTCTCAGGTTCTGGGAAAGTTACCAAAATTTGAAGACGAAAATCTAATTGTAGGGATAGAGACATCAGATGATGCAGCGGTATACCGGATCAATGATGAACTGGCAATGATTCAGACAGTTGATTTTTTTACCCCAATCGTAGATGATCCGTATACATTTGGACAGATTGCTGCGGCAAATGCATTAAGTGATGTTTATGCCATGGGTGGAGAGCCGAAGGTTGCATTGAATATTGTAGGATTTCCCAATTGTCTGGATCCGGAAATTTTAGGAGAGATCCTAAAAGGAGGGGCAGACAAGGTAAAAGAAGCAGGAGCGGTTTTGGTAGGTGGCCATTCTATTCAGGATAACGAACCGAAATATGGTCTTTGCGTATCGGGATTTGTTCATCCAGATAAAATGTATAAAAACTATGGGTGTAAACCGGGGGATGTTTTGATTCTTACAAAACAACTGGGATGCGGAATCGTAAATACAGCAGTAAAAGCAGAAATGGCATCAGCAAAGGCCGCACACGAAGCAGAAGAAGTCATGTCTTCTTTGAATAAGAAAGCAAAAGAGGCAGCATCCTCTTATGAAATACATGCATGTACAGATGTTACAGGTTTTGGTCTGTTAGGTCATTGTGTAGAAATGGCATCAGCAAGTGATGTGACATTTGAGATAGAAGCATCAAAGATATCCTATATTGATGAAGCATTGGAATATGCCAAAATGGGACTGGTTCCGGCAGGGGCATATAAAAATAGAGAACACTGTGAAAAGGATGTTGTTTTTTGTGATGTGGAAGAGGTATATGAAGATATATTATATGATCCGCAAACATCAGGAGGGCTCTTATTTAGCGTTTCCCAAGAGGAATCAGAAGCATTTATTGCAGAATTAGAAGATAAAAAATTAGACACAAAGGTATCTGTAATTGGAAGGGTGATGAAAAAGCAAGATACATTGATTACGGTTCTTCCATAACAGGTAATAAAAAGGAGACGATATGGAAAAAAATCTATTCCGGATAATACCAAAAGTAGATATTTTGTTAGAAACAAAGTCAATACAAAAACTGATCAGTCAGTATGGGTATGAGATTGTACTTGAAACAATACGTGAAGAATTAGAGTATTTGAGAACTTCTATATTAAAAGGAATTCAAGAAGAAGAAGCATTAAATCAAATAGAAAATCTCACATATAAAATACAAGATGCAATAATTGAGAAAAATCAGTTTAATATGAAAAAAGTCTTAAATGGAACAGGAACAATTCTGCATACAAATTTAGGTCGTGCTCCTTTAAGCTCTGCTCATATAAGTAAAATTATGGAAATAGCTTCTGGCTATTCTAATCTAGAGTTTGATTTGGAAAAAGGACAAAGAGGAGAAAGATATTCTCATTTTGAAAAACTGCTCTGTGAGATTACAGGTGCAGAAGCAGCCATGGCGGTAAACAATAATGCGGCAGCAGTGATGCTGATTTTAAATACCATGGCGAAAAACGGAGAAGCCATCGTATCTCGGGGAGAACTTGTGGAAGTTGGAGGAAAATTTCGTATTCCAGATGTGATGGAACAAAGTGGTGCGATATTAAGAGAAGTAGGCACGACGAATAAGACACATCTTTCCGATTATGAAAATGCCATAACTGAAAATACAAAAGTTCTTATGAAAGTACACACAAGCAACTACCGTATTGTTGGATTTACGGAGAGTGTATCGATTAAAGAATTAACTTCGTTAAAAAAACAATATGAGATTCCTGTGATTGAAGATCTTGGAAGTGGAGTATTGATCAATCTCGAAAAATATGGGCTTTTGCATGAACCTACGGTACAAGAATCCATAAAAAATGGTGCAGATGTTGTGTGCTTTAGTGGAGATAAGCTTCTTGGAGGACCTCAGGCTGGCATTATTGTAGGAAAGAAAAAATATCTGGAACAAATGAAAAAAAATCAGCTCACGAGAGCACTTCGAATTGACAAGTTTACAGCCTGCGCACTGGAAACCGTATTAAAAGAATATCTTTCAGAAAAGAAAGCGGTGAAGAATATACCGGTACTTGAGATGATCACAAGACCACTGGAAAAAATAAAACAAGCTGCCAAGACTTTTAGTGAAAAACTAAGATCAGAAGATTTTCCGGCGGAAATCAGTGTAAAGAAATGTATGTCACAGATTGGTGGTGGTTCTCTTCCTATGGAAAAGATTGAAAGCATGGCAGTTATGATACGTCCGTTTTCCATAACTACAGAATTATTGGCAAAGCGTTTGCGAAGTCTTACAGTTCCTGTTATAGGAAGGGTAACAGAGGATCAACTTGTTTTGGATATGCGAACTTTTGATGAAAAGGATATAGATTGTTTTATTGAAATGCTTAAGAAGGAACAGATTTTTAGGACAGAAAGGTAGTTTTATGAAACATATTATTATAGGAACAGCCGGACATATTGATCATGGAAAGACAACACTGATTAAAGCGCTTACCGGTAGAAATACGGATCGTTTTGAAGAGGAGCAAAGAAGAGGAATCACGATAGATCTTGGATTTACTTATTTTGACCTTAAAAATGGGAGCCGGGCAGGAATTATAGACGTGCCAGGTCACGAAAAATTTATCAATAATATGGTTGCCGGAGTTGTAGGTATGGATCTTGTACTTCTTGTTGTGGCAGCAGACGAAGGAATCATGCCACAGACAAGGGAACACATGGATATTTTGAAACTTTTGGGAGTAGAAAAAAGTATTCTGGTCTTAAATAAATGTGATCTTGTTGATCCAGAGTGGTTAGAACTTGTAGAAGAAGAAATCAAAGAAGAGTTAAAGGGCACGTTCTTAGAGAATGCACCAGTTGCAAAAGTTTCAGCGGCAAGTGGACAGGGAATACCGGAACTTATAGCATTAATAGAAAAAATGACAGAGGAAGAAGTGGAGTCCAAAGATGCGGATACAATACCACGTCTTCCAATTGATCGTGTATTTTCTTTATCAGGTTTTGGAACTATCGTTACCGGTACTCTTGTAAGTGGGACGATTTCAAAAGAAGATGTATTAGAAATGTTTCCAAATGGACAGGAATGTAAAATTCGAAGTATGCAGGTGCATGGAGAAAATGTTGAAAGTTGTTATGCAGGCCAGAGAGTTGCAATAAATATATCGAATCTTAAGAAAGAAGAATTAAAGAGAGGATGTACACTTGCGCCGGTCAAAAGCATGAAAGACTCTAGACTTATGGACGTAAAACTAGAGATGTTAAATAGCACAGATCGTGTCCTCAAGAATAATGCAAGGCTCCATTTTTTTAGTGGAACAAGCCAGGTGCTTTGTCGTGCAGTTCTCCTTGGAAATGAAACATTAGGTCCCGGAGAGTCTGGCTATGTTCAGCTTAAGATGGAAGAGGAAGTTGCGTTTCGAAGAGGTGACCGTTTTGTAGTGAGATTTTATTCTCCGATGGAAACAATCGGTGGCGGAATTGTATTAGAACCAAATGCAGTTAAAAAGAAACGATTTCATGAAGAAGTACTGGAAAGTTTAAAACAAAAAGAATCAGGAAGTGCAGAAGATGTGATCGAACTTCATGTAAAAGATTTTCCAGAAAGTATGATTTCTGTATCAGAACTTGCCAAATTAACAGCACTTTCTGTGGAAGAAGTCAAAGTGGCTGTGGATAACCTTGTCAAAGAAGGACTTGTATGTGAATTTCCTTTGAAAAAAGATGTTTATGTGTGGCATATGGCAGATGAATTGAAGTGTAGAAATAAGATTAAAAAAGCCCTGAAAAATTATGTGGAAAAATATCCATATAAATATGGAATGTCAAAAGCAGAGATTCACAGTACTTTTATGAAAAAAGTTAAGCCTAATGTATTTGCTATGTATATAGAATATTTATCTTCCAAAAGTCAAGTGGTTGTTCATGGTGAATTTCTTGCACCGGAAAATTATGAGATAGTAAAAGATGATCTTTATCTTCAGGTGCGAAGAAAAATTTTAAGTGCAGTTAAACCGGCAGGTTATGATTTCAAAAAAATAAGTGAAATAAATTTTGGGCAGACAGATAGTGGAACAGTAGATGACATCCTAACACTTATGGTAGATACAAAAGAACTGGTTAAAATAGCTGATGGTATGTATACACTTCAAGAGTACATGGAATCTGCAAAAGAGCAGGTTATAGAAAAGCTAAAGAGAGATGGGAAAATCACAATAGCGGAAATAAGAGATATGTTTGAAACGACAAGAAAAAGTGCAAAACCAATCATGGAATATATGGATAGTATAAAAGTTACTCGTAAATCCGGACCGGAAAGTGAAAGGATATCGAATCTATGAATTTGAAGCAGATAGAAGTATTTGCATCTGTTGCAAAAAACGAAAATTTTTCCAGAGCAGCAAATGAACTTTTTTTGTCTCAACCAACAGTAAGTGCACATATTTTGGCTTTGGAGAAAGAACTTGGTGTCAGGCTTTTTGACAGAAATACAAAAGAAGTCAGTCTTACTGAGCAAGGACAACGACTTTATGGGTATGCAAGACAGATGTTGGAACTTCAGAAAAAAATAAAGGATGCTTTTTCTGAAACAAGAATAGAAGAAAATAATTTTCTCCCAATTGCTTCTTCGAGTGTTCCTTCCTTATATTTACTGCCGCAGATTTTGGAAACTTTTCGAAAAAAATTTCCAAAAGAATTATTTAAAGTAATGGAAACAGATAGTGTGAATGTAGTAGAACAGATTTTAAATGGAAATGCAAAGATTGGGTTTGCAGGCACAAGGATGGAAAATAATCACTGTAAGTATCTTCCGTTTTATGAAGACGAAATGGTTGTGATTACCCCAAATACAATGAAATATCGTAAACAGAAAAAAGATATGGAACAAAGTCAGGGTATGGATTTTTCATGGCTGGAAAAGGAAATATTTATTTTGCGGGAGGAAGGGTCTGGTACAAGAATTGAAACAGAGAAACTGCTGAATAACATGGGAGTAAGTATTGAAAAATTAAATGTTATTGCCTGTGTGGGGCATCAGGAAACAATCAAAAGAATGGTCAGAAACAAAAGTGGGATTTCAGTGATTTCTAAACTTGCAGCTATGGAAGATGCGAATGAGAAAAAAATATTATATTTTCCATTCCCCTCAAATATTGGAAAACGCCAATTATACGTAGTATACAAGGAAAATGGGATTTTATCGGATGCAGAAAAACATTTGATTGAAACGGTGATGGAAATGTATCTTAAGGAGAAAACAAAATGATTTATATGGACAATGCAGCAACGACCTTGAAAAAGCCAGATGAAGTAATAGATGCCGTAGTAAATGCCATGAAAAATCTGGGAAATGCAGGAAGAGGGGTGACGGAGGCTTCTTTAGATGCGGCAAGGACTATTTATGATGTCAGAGAAAAACTGGCAGAGTTTTTCCATGCAGAAAATCCGGCACGAATTGCATTTACCATGAACTCTACGCAAAGCCTAAATATTGCAATCAGAGGATTGTTTTGCAGGAAAGATCATGTGATTACAACTGCACTGGAACATAATTCAGTTCTAAGACCATTATATGCCTGTGAAGAAGAAGGCGTAGAACTTTCAATTGTTGGATGTAATGATAAAGGAAAGATTTCTTATGAAGAATTGGAAAAGTCTATAAAACAAAATACAAAAGCTATTGTATGCACTCATGGATCAAATTTGACAGGAAACATACTAGACCTATATAAAATAGGTGAAATTGCTAAAAAACACGGAATTTTATTTATAGTTGATGCATCGCAAACAGCAGGGGTGATTCCTATTGACGTACAAAAAATGAAGATAGATGTATTATGCTTTACCGGACACAAAGGTCTTTTAGGACCACAGGGCACTGGTGGGATTTATGTAAAAGAAGGAATCATAATACGACCACTTTTGTGTGGAGGAAGTGGGATAGATTCGTTTAATAGGAAACAGCCTAAGGATATGCCGGTGGCATTGGAAGCAGGAACGCTCAATAGTCATGGAATTGCAGGACTTGGTGCAGCAATTTCTTATTTAAACAGAGTGGGAATTGATGTGATACGAGAAAAAGAATTGTTACTTATGTGGCAGTTTTATGAAGGAATTAAAGGAATTCCGGAAATCAAAATATATGGAGATTTTGAAACAAGTATGCGATGTCCAATCGTTAGTTTCAATGTGGGAGATATAGATTCTTCAAAGATCAGTGACGATTTGAGTTTTTATTATGAAATTGCAACTAGAGCAGGTGCGCATTGTGCTCCTAAAATTCATGAGGCATTGGGAACAAAAGAACAGGGAGCAGTCAGATTTAGCTTTTCGCACTACAATACAAAAGAAGAAGTGGAAAAAGCGATAAAGGCTGTAAAAGAAATCGTAGAAGGATATAGAGAATGAGAAAAAAAGAAATGCGTCTGATTGTGACATTTCACACAACAACAGATGCCATGGCAATGGAAAAATTATGTAAACAAAACAGTATTTCAGGACGTCTGATTCCGGTTCCGGGAAGTGTTTCTGCAGGCTGTGGTATGTGCTGGTGTACAAACCTGCAAGAAAAAGAAAAAATATGTAATTTTTTGGAAACAAAGGATCTTAAGGTGCAGACAATTTTGGAGTGTATGATATAAATTAAAGGAGAGGAAATCTTAAATGAATATTAATCAGAAACTTACAAAAGAATTACAAGTAAAACTTTGGCAGATAGATGCAGCAGTAAAATTGATTGATGAAGGAAATACAATCCCATTCATTTCTCGATATAGAAAAGAAGCGACAGGCTCTTTAAATGACGAACAGCTTCGTAAATTACACGAGCGTCTTTTGTATCTTAGAAATTTAGAAGAAAAAAAGGGTCAGGTTATTTCAAGTATTGAAGAACAAGGAAAACTTACTGACGAATTAAAAAAACAGATTTTAGAAGCGGAAACACTCGTTACGGTAGAAGATCTTTACAGACCGTATAGACCCAAAAGAAGGACTCGTGCAACAATAGCAAAAGAAAAAGGATTAGAACCTTTTGCAATTGCTATTTTTGAACAGAATATAGAAGAACCATTAGAAAAGGTGGCTTTGGAATATATATCTGATAAAACAGGGGTAGAGACGGTGGAAGAGGTTGTCCTTGGGGCAAAGGATATTATTGCTGAACAGATTTCTGATGAGGCAGACTACAGAACCTGGATTCGTAAGATTACAATGCAGAAAGGCACGATTACATCTGTGGCCAAAAATAAAGAAGAAGAATCCGTATATGAAATGTATTATGAATTTGAAGAACGTTTAGGGAAACTGGCCGGACACAGGATACTTGCATTAAATCGTGGAGAAAAAGAAAAAATTTTGACTGTAAAGATTGTTTCACCAGAAGAGGAGATTCTAAATTATCTTAAAAAGAAAATCATACGTAAGGACAATCTTTATACAACAGCTGTATTAAAAGAGGCAATCGAAGATAGTTACAAGCGTCTGATTGCTCCTGCTATTGAACGAGAGCTAAGAAATGATCTGACGGAAACAGCTGAAGATGGTGCAATTGAGGTGTTCGGGAAGAATCTGAAGCAGCTTTTGATGCAGCCACCAATCAAAGGACAGGTTGTTCTAGGATGGGATCCGGCCTTTCGTACCGGTTGTAAACTTGCCGTAGTCGATGAGACAGGAAAGGTGCTTGATACAACTGTAATTTATCCTACAGCTCCAACAACTCCGGCAAAGATAAATGCTGCAAAGGATACTTTGAAAAAACTGATCAGAAAATATCATGTTACATTGATTTCCGTGGGAAATGGAACAGCTTCAAGAGAATCCGAGCAGATCATAGTGGAACTTCTTAAAGAGATACCGGAAAAAGTTCAGTATGTCATTGTAAATGAAGCTGGTGCATCGGTATATTCTGCAAGTAAACTTGCAACAGAAGAATTTCCGAATTTTGATGTAGGACAAAGAAGTGCGGCATCTATTGCAAGAAGGTTGCAAGACCCGCTTGCTGAACTTGTAAAAATTGATCCAAAATCCATCGGTGTAGGACAGTATCAACATGATATGAACCAGAAAAAATTAGGGGCATCCTTGGAAGGAGTTGTAGAAGACTGTGTTAATAAAGTGGGGGTTGATCTTAATACGGCATCAGCACCATTGCTTTCCTATATTTCCGGTATAAGCAATACGATCGCAAAAAATATTGTTGCATACAGAGAAGAGAATGGAAAATTTACAAGTAGAAAAGATCTTCTTAAAGTTCCAAAATTAGGCCCCAAAGCATTTGAACAGTGTGCCGGATTTTTACGTATTTCAGAAGGAAAAAATCCTTTGGATGCAACTGCAGTTCATCCGGAATCATATGATGCGGCAGAGAAATTATTAGATAAGCAAGGGTTTAAGAAAGAAGATGTTATTTGTGGAAAGTTAACTGGGTTAGGGTTGACAATCACAAATTATAAAACATTGGCAGAGGAACTTGAACTTGGTGAAATTACATTAAAAGATATTGTGAAAGAACTTGAAAAACCGGCCAGAGACCCTAGAGATGAAATGCCAAAACCAATCCTGCGTACAGATGTTCTTGATATGAAGGATTTAAAAGAGGGAATGCTTTTAAAAGGAACAGTGCGTAATGTAATTGATTTTGGCGCTTTTGTAGATATCGGAGTTCACCAAGATGGGCTGGTTCATATTTCTCAGATTACAGATAAGTATATAAAACATCCGTTGGAAGCAGTGAGTGTTGGAGACGTTGTCGATGTAAAGGTTATGAGCGTAGATCTGAAAAAGAAAAGAATCCAGCTGACAATGAGAGGAATTAATTAATTATTTTATTGTTTTTAATCCGAATTTGTTTTACAATTAGCTCAAGATTATATATCAGATTAGAGTTTGTGATCTGATAGGAATGCATCAATAGTAATTTATGGCAGAAGGAGGATTAAAAAATGAAGAAGACTTTGAAAAAGTTATGTTCTATGACATTGGTGCTTATGATGTTGGCAGCGTTGACTGGATGTGGAAGTGAGAAAGAAGAAAAGGATGTTCTGCGTTGTAAGCAGGAGCAAGAAGGTTATGTAGTTGAAATGGTGTACGATGCAAAAGGAGATAAAGCTACAAGAGTGACGCAAACAAGTACACTGGATCTTTCAAAGTATCCAGAAGAAGCAGTAGCAGCAGTGGATGATGCATTAAAGCAGGCAGAAGAGACTTATAAGGCTATAAAAGGTGTAGAGTATTCTTATAAAAAAGAAGATAACAAAATGATAGAAACGGTAATCATTGATCTTAATAAAGATACGATAAACGAATTGTCAGAAAAAGGACTTATGCCAATTGAAGGTGAAAAAGATAAAAAAGTGACGTATATTTCTATTGAGCGCACAAAAGAGAGTCTTGAAAAAAGTGGATGGACAGTTGAATAGTAGAACTACAAAAGTGGATCAGACAGATTTGTCTGGTCCATTTTTTGTGTATACAGCTTAAATTTAAATATAAATAAAAATTTTTGTAAAAACACTTGGCAAAAACACTTTAGTGTGGTAGCATATTAGCATACGAAATAAACGAGTAGGGAGGTAACAATTATGAAAAAGAGATGGTTAGCACTTTTAATGTCAACAGTAGTGGTAATAGGAATATTGACAGGGTGTGGTGATAAAGAAACACAGAAGACAGAAACAAAACATGGAACAAGTACAGAAGGAAAATTTGTGGTTGGATTTGATCAAGAGTTTCCACCAATGGGATTTGTTGGAGAAGATGGAGAATTCACGGGATTTGATCTTGCACTTGCAGAGGAAGTAGCCAATCGACTGGATCTGGAATTTGTACCAAATCCAATTAGTTGGGATGCAAAAGATCTAGAGTTATCTTCTGGAACAATAGACTGTATCTGGAATGGTTTCACCATGACAGGACGTGAGGATGATTATACATTTTCAAAACCTTATTTAAATAACAGACAGGTATTTGTTGTAAATAACGATTCTGATATTAAATCTTTAGAAGATCTGTCTGGAAAGATGGTAGAAGTTCAGGCGGATTCTTCGGCAGAAGCAGCCTTGAAGAAGAATAGTAAATTAAGTGATACATTTGAAAAAATGCAGGCAGTTCCGGATTATAATACAGCAATGATGGATCTCGAGCAGGGAGCTGTAGATGCAATCGCAATGGATGAAGTTGTAGCTGCATACAAGATTAAGTCAAAAGAAGAAAAATTCCGTGTCTTGGATGAGGAGATTTCAAGTGAAGAATATGCAATTGGATTTTTAAAAGGAAATACGAAATTAAAAGAAAATGTTGAAAAAGTACTTTTAGATATGGTAGAAGATGGAACTATGAAGGCACTCTCAGAAGAATGGTTCGGAAGTGACATTACGACATTTAAATAAGATAAAAATAAGATAACTGGAGGAAAGACAATGGCATTCATGGAGATTATTCTTCAATTAATTCCAGGTATGGGAAGATCCATCATGATTTTTTTACTTACATTATTATTTTCCATGCCTTTAGGACTTATAATAACATTTGGTAGAATGAGTAAATGTGCACCGCTTCGCATTATATTAAAAGGATATATATCAATCATGCGAGGAACACCACTGGTATTGCAATTAATGGTAGTGTATTTTGGACCTTATTTTATCTTTGGTATAAGAATTACTGATTCATACAGATTATATGCTGTGTTGATTGCATTTGCAATTAACTATGCAGCATACTTTGCAGAAATCTATCGTGGTGGCATTGCATCGATGGAAGAAGGGCAGTACGAAGCGGCAAAGCTTTTAGGATATAGTAAAACACAGACGTTTGGAAAAATCATTCTTCCACAGGTTATAAAGAGAATTATTCCTTCAGTGACCAATGAGGTGATCACACTTGTAAAAGATACGTCTTTGTCTTTTGCAATTGCATATGTGGAAATATTTACAATGACAAAGGCTTTGGCTGCGGCACAAAGTAGTATGCTTCCATTTGTTGCAGCGGGGATTTTTTATTACATATTTAATCTTGTAGTAGCAATTATAATGGAAAAACTGGAAAAGAAATTAACATATTATCGTTAGGAGTAACAGACCATGAATTTACTGGAAATGAATCACATAAAAAAAGAGTTTGACAAAAATACAATATTAAAAGACATTTCTCTTTCAGTGGAGGAAGGTGAGGTGGTATCCATTATAGGACCTTCTGGATCAGGAAAATCAACACTGCTTAGATGCGCATGCATGTTAGAAAAAATGGATGAGGGAGAAGTTCTATATATGGGGGAAAAAGCGGCCTGGGTGGAAAATGGTAAATACATGACCCCTAAAAAAGAAGAATTGAAAAAAGTGAGTTCATGCTTTGGTCTCGTATTCCAGAATTTTAATCTTTTTCCTCACTACAATGTAATAAAGAATCTTGTAGATGCACCAATCAATGTACAGAAAAGAAAAAAAGAAGAAGTGTACAAAGAAGCTCGCGAATTACTTGCGCAGATGGGATTGTCAGATAAAGAAGAAGCTTATCCATATCAACTTTCTGGGGGACAGAAACAACG